>Ga0105249_10000090_pt1 | contig 127963 bp, 134 predicted proteins | sample KBSS44metaG_FD_81522 | JGI IMG/M metagenome (GOLD analysis project Ga0105249, IMG submission 81522) | Switchgrass rhizosphere microbial communities from Kellogg Biological Station, Michigan, USA - KBS S4-4 metaG | ecosystem: Host-associated > Plants > Roots > Rhizosphere > Soil | place... | reverse complement strand
GGTTTCGATGAGCGTGGTGTCGCCGATGGGCTGGCGCACACGATAGCGCGAGTCACCGTAGAGCACCGAGTCGACGTGGGCCGTATGGCGCTGCGACGCGGTGTCGGGGAGGCGCATGCGCCATTCGCCCATCACCACCCCGCGCTCCGCCGTCACCTCGCCGGTATCGATCGTGATACCGCCGCCCACCCAATCCTGCAGCACCGTGAGACCGCGATCGAGAATCTTACGATCGTCGGTCGGCAGGGTGAGCATGTAGACGGTCTCGTCCTGGCTCGTGTACGCGTTGAGATCGGCGCCGAAGCGCATTCCGCTCGTCTCGATGAAATCGACGAGATCATTGTGCGGAAAGTGCGTCGTGCCGTTGAACGCCATGTGCTCGAGGAAGTGCGCGTAGCCGCGCTGATCTTCATCCTCGAGCAGACTGCCGGCGTTCACCGCGAGACGAATCTCGACACGGTGCGCGGGCATCGCATTCGCGCGCAGGTAGTAGCGAAGCCCGTTGGGCAGCGTGCCCACAGTGAGCGCGGGATCGCGCAGCGAGTCTTCCGCCGGCGACGATGAGTCCTTCACGAATGTCCCCGCAGCCTCATGCGCGCGACGCGGCGCAGCCTCGAGGCCGACCGCGAGAGCAGCCGAGTACGTGACGGCAATGGCCGGGAATACAAGTGCGCTCGCGATCGCGATCGTGCGGGAGCGCCGTGTCACTGATGACTCTCCTTGCCATCTCGCTCGAGAAGCACCTGGATGAATTGCGCCACCTCGTCTTCCGGCATGAGATATGAGTCCACGATCAGCCCATCCGAGTCGACGAGAAACAACGATCCATTGGAGGGTGCCCAGGGCATTCCCAGGGCCTCAAAAGTGTAGTGCTTGAAATTCGGCAGATCCTTGTCGATGCGCCGCGAATCAGGATCGGGAAGTCGCGAGAATGGTGTGGACGTCACGCCGAGGATCGCCCCAGGGATGCGCGCGGTGTCGATCAGCTGCTTGATGAGCGCCGCCTCCTCTGCTGGCGACGTGGGTGGCAAGTACATGAACTGTCCGTGCGTCGCCATCACGATGTCGATCTCGACGTTCGGAAAGCGCGATGCGAGGCGGTGCATCTCCGCCAGCCGGTAGGCGCAAACTGATCCGTATAGGGCGTCGTCAGTGGCGCGCCACCCGAGGATACAACCGTCATTCCCTTTTTCGGTGTGATCGAGGAAGAGCACGAGCGAGGGGTGTCCGCGTCCAGGATGCGGTGCGGAGCTCGCGGCGCCTGGGTACCAGAAGTCCGCGGTCAGTGTGCTGGCGTGTTCACCAATACCGAATGGACTGGACATGATGGACAACAGACCAACACCTCCCTCACCGGCCTTCGGCCACATGGCGCGCTCGAGCGCGATGTATGACGCGGTGCTCTTGCGAAGACTGTCCAGACGCGTCTGCATCCCCGTGAGCACATTGAGCGCTTCGAATACATATCCCAAGCCACTGCTGCCATCCCGCATCCGCTCGAATGCATCCGACTGTCGCTCAGCCACGGTGAGCGAATCCGCCACACCGACGATCAACCGCGCCGCGCGAACGGCGCGAGCTGAATCGCCGGCCCTGTCCGCCGCCCATAACAGTGTCGCGTACGTCTTGAATCGCTCGATTCGATCGTTCGCGGTCTTCGCGCGACGAAGCAACAGATCCTCGGCGGATGCGAGTCGCAACGGCGTGGCGCCCACGTAGATGAGGACGGCGCTGTCGACGATGGCTCCTCGCTCGATCGCGTTCTTCACGGGCACTGCCGCGAGCCAACGCTCGACGATCGTTGCTGCATCGCTATCGCGCCCGGCCGCGAGGAAGAGCTGCATGGCGGGCGCGTAGTCGCGAGGATCCACCTTTGCGACCGAGAACGCCTCGGCACATTGCGACGCCGACTGCGTCAGCTGCGGCGCCTGCGGCTTCAACTGCTCTCGCCCATTCTTCGGAAGGGTGTCTTGCCACTCGGTGAGCTCGCGACGGTTCTCGATGCTCGTCGACACTCGCACATCGGCCGCGAGGCAATTCTCGATGTTCGTGTAGTGGGAGAAGTGCTCCGTCGTATCGGGCCACTGAAACCGGGTCTGCGCGAGCGCGGAGCCCGACGAGAGGATTGTGAAGCACAGAGCAGCTGTTCGCAAAGCGTTCATGGACATGCGACCGTCTCCCTTAGATGGCATCGATCGTCGACGTGAAGCTGAAATCGCGAGCCTTGATCGGCGGAACGATCGCGGGAGTGAGTGGCTGCTCGATCTCGTAGGGATCCTTTGCCGGCCTGAACACCGGGACCGGCTCGCCCAGCTGCTCGACGCTGTTGAGCGCAAATAGTGGAGACTCGGTGAAGCGAAGATTTTTCACCGCCTTCGAGATCTTGCCGTGCTCGATCAGCCAGAGCCCGTCGCGCGTGAGCCCTGTCGAGAGCAGACTCGTCTCGTCGAGCACGCGGACGTTCGAGAAGTGGCTGACGAGCAGCCCGCGTGTCGTCGTGCTGATCATTTCGTCGACGCTCGTTTGGCCGCCACTCATGCGATAGCCGGTGAGTGGACGACGGGCTGCGTTGACGTTGAGCTGTTCCAGCCCATATCCACGATCGAATGGAAGATTGGTGAGCACGCCCTTGTCGAACCACGTGAGCGGCTCCATCCACGGCTCGGGGAAGATCCCGAGCATCGGATCAGCGGGATCGTGGCTGATGGTGATGCGCTCGTCGAGCACCTTGAGTCCAAGCTTCGTGCGCCAGAGATGGAGCGCGTCATCCTGCGCGAGCGCCCACGGCCCTATTCCGAGCTCAGCCCGCCAGCGGCCAATGATATTCATCGACGTTTCGATGATGGCGATCATCTCGGCCACGGCCTGCGGCTCGAGGATCACGGTGTAGCGGCCAGGCTCGAGCGCCACCGGATGCTGCGACGCAATGCACTTCTCCAGTGCGCGCGCCGCGAGCGCTGGCGCATTGATCTTGTTCCAGTCGTAGCTCGAGACGCCCGCCCACCCGGAGCCAGAGCCCTCCTTGTCGCGCACGGTCATCGAGCATTGCGCCTGCGTCCACGCGGCGTATGGCACATCCCACGGCGCGGGCGTGCTCCCCATGCGCTCCGAGCTCAACACCGCGCGCGAGCCCGCGCGCATTTCGAGATACCCCGCCGAGGACATTCCCTTCGCCTCCGCTGGCTCGATCAGGCCGCGGGCGGCTTCACCTCGCACTTCTGGAGTGACAGCGTACGTCGCGTCGCTCCAGATGGCGGTCTTCGGCCAATCTGGTTTCGGCATCGGCGGATGCACTGGTGGCGGGCGACGCACGGTCGGCGCGAGCACCGCACTGCGCTCGGCCGCACGCACGGCGGATTCGAGCGAGACATCATCGAGCTGATTCGTCGTCACGCTTCCGCGTCCCACGCCGACATCGCGCACAATGTCGACGCGAATGTCGCGACGATCGCTGGCGAGGCTGGTGCGATTGCGCGCCCAGCGCAGCTCCCCGTTCCACCAGCTCATCACGTTGACGTATGTCTCGCCAGGGCCGCTCGCGAGCGCGAACACGCGCTTCGCCAGCGTCTGGCAATCCTGCTCGGAGAGGATGCGAGCGTCGTCGCTCAGCCGGATGAGTCGATCGCTGCGGCCACTCATGCTTTCCTCGCGGGATCGATGACCGTGAGCCCTTTTACGACGGCCGGCGCCGCGGTAACGCTATGGTAGCACCGTTGCGCTGGCTCACCCTTTTGCGCAGAGAATCCGATGCGTTGCATCTGCGCATCGGCGGAAACGGAGAGCAGCGACTTCCAGAAATCGGTGGAACGAAAGAGGAAGCCGGCCGACTGATACTTCGCGACGCGTTTGCCCTTCTTTACCTCGAACACGCCTCCGGCGCCAAATCCGATGCCGCTTCCCGCTTGAAAGTCCATGTCCACACTCGCCTGTTTGATCGCGACGCCGTCGGCCATGCCGCTGACGAGGGCGTCGAAATCGCCGGACTCGCGCCCAGGAGCGATCGAGAGATTGGGGATGTGCTGCATCGGCGCGTGGATCGCCGATGGTGCGCTCGCGCATCCGTGCGAGCGCAGCGGTGTTCCCTTCTTCGCGTACGCGTCCTTGAGCCAGCCCGCACTTTCGCGCGTGGTCTGAAAATCCACGAGCAACCCATCCTTGACGATCGTGAAGTCATCGGGCACGACTCCTTCGTCATCCCACTTCGTCGTCGCCGCGCCGCCAGCTTCCGACCGATTCGCTGTCACCGAGAGCTGTGATGCGCCGGCCTGATACGCGCCGAGCATGGCGTCCGGATCGCCGAGGTAGCTCGTGCCGCCGGCGTTGGCTTCGTAGCCGAGCGCACGATCGAGCTCCGTCGCACGAGCGAGCGTGCCGTCAAGGATATTTGCGATGCCCGAGGCATCGAACACGGTGTCGAAGCGTCCCACGTCGAGCGCCTTGAGCGGGAGCATGGCGTCTGCGCGAGCCTCTTCGGTCCGCATCTGCAACTCGTCGCGGAGCGAGTGCTTTCGCACGCGCGGGATGCTCTCCGCCGCATAGAGTTCCCAGCCCATCCCCGCGGGCGACACGCAGTCCAGCGTGACTCGTGCATCTGGACGGTGCTTCGATGAAAGAGCGAGTTGCACGATCAATTGTCCTTCGGTGCGATACGTGCGCTGTGTGCAGTAGCTGCCGGCCGTCGACGCGAACGCCTTCTCCTGCATTGTGCCGGTCGCGTAGTTCCTGAACAGGAAAGCGTTCGGAATGCGTTGCGCGAAGAAAACGAGGCTCATGAGCTGATCCTGGGTCTCGAACGGCGACACTTCGAACGGATCCAGCTTGACCGGCATGACCCAGTTGCCATTCTGGACGACGGGCGCCGGCGCGAGTGAGACGAGGCGCGGCTTGCCGATCGCATTGGTCTTGGCCTGATGCACGGCCTCGCGACCGAGGCGTGCCATTTCATCCGGACTCCATACAGGCCCGCTCGCGAACCCCCAGTACCCCAGCACGAGCGCGCGGACGCCCACCTCCATGTCCTCCTCATCGGCAGTGGAACCCGGAAAAAAGTGGCGCGTGCGCGTGTGCGAGAGGCGCACGTCGGCGTAGGCGGCGCCCGCGCTCTTCGCGCTGTCGAGCGCGCGCGCCGCGAGCGTGGCGATGCGGGGATCCTCGATCGGCGGCAGCGGCTCCGGCGCGCCATCGAATTGCGCATAGAGCTGGCGCGGCACTGTGGCAATAGCTGCCATAGCGGCGCCAGCCTTGAGGAACAGGCGTCGATTCAGGGACATGAGATGCCGTTTAGTGGGTAGATTCGTCGGCGATCACGATGACGCCCGTGGTGCCGAAGAGCGCGGAGTGGTACCTGTACGTGCCTGGAACGACGATGTTACGCACGCGCAAAGCTGAGAAGGTTCCCAGCGGACCATTCGGATCGTATGTCCACGGCTCGATGTTTCCGCTCCCGCAGAGCGGCGGGCCGAATATGCAGTAAAAGGGATCCGGCCCGACATTCGTCGGATCATCGAACGTCACATCCGTGGCAGGGGCGAGCGAGTTGGCGAAGAGCAGACGTGCGCCGGGTCCCAGGACCACGGAGTCCGGAGCGAACACGGGGATCGTCTGTCCGTTCGATCCCACCTTCGGCGTGATGCTGATATTCATCAGGAGCGGATGGCCAATTGTGTACAGCAGCGTATCCACCTTGCTCACGCCATAGGTTCTCGTCGACGCGTAGATCGTCACGGGTCCAGGATGAGTCGGCAAAATGACTCCGGCGCTACGATCGATCGTCGCGGTCGTGGGATCGGAGATGCTGAAGTACGTGGAGATATCCGGGATGGGTGTGCTGTCGGCGGCATACGCGCGCGCAGTGACCATGCCGGTTGACGTCGATCCCGTCTTCGCGCTGTCGCCGGGAGCCGGGTGAATCGTGAAGAATGCCATCGTCGGCGGCGACGTCTCGTCGGTGATGTTGAGCACGAGCGTGTCGGCGTGCAGCAGGTCGTGATCCTCGAGCGAGGCGACGATGAGCACCTGATCGCCGCTCGCGATGACGTGGACCAGTCCATTCGAATCGACTTGCGCGTGAGCAGGATCCTGCGAGGTGAAGGTGGGGCGCGCAAGGTCCGCGATCGGCGTGCCGTGCACCGTGCGCGGCGTGGCCACGAGCTGGAGCGTGTCGTACGGCGCCACCGTGGACATCGTCGCCGCGCGCACGTTGAGCGTCAGTTGCCAGTACATCGTCTCTGAATTGCCTTGGGGTGGCGGTGTGATTGCGGGATCACCACCGCACGCCGCCATCCCAAGTGCGAGGAGCGCGAGAAGTGCGAGATCACGAGAACGACGCGAGAAGAGATTCATGTCATGCGCCTCGTCCAGCGCAGCCGGTGTAGAGAGGATTGTTGAGCCGCTCCGCACCCTCGATCGGCGCGTTGACGTCAGTGCCATAAACGTTGTACGCACCGGAATACGGCCCGGTCGGATACACATGATTCGCTTGTCGTCCGTACTGGCGAATGAGCCGCCGCAGATCACCTTGACGTGTGCCGGTGAGGAAGAGCCAGAATCCGCGCTCACTGAAGAGGAGATCCACTTGCGCATCCGTACTTCCCGGATCCGACAACGGCTTGAGCCCCGCGACACCGCCGGTCCCGGCATGCCACAGCGTGTCGGTCTTCGATGAATCGAGCGTGTCCGGCTGCGTGTCGTAGGTGCCATCGGTGCGCAGCGTGTTGAGCGTGGTGAGCCAGGTCGCGCTCCCCGCCTTGAGCGCCGCTTCCGCCTGGATGAGTCGCGCCTCGACTCCGCTCGCAATCACGATGGGGCTATCGCCAGCGTCAGAGTACTTCGCGGGGCGAATCACACGGCCGTAGGGGCCCGTGCCCTCATCCACCCACGCCGATCGCGGATCATTGCTGAACAGGAACGGAAGGCCGTTGACACCCTCCCGATCGACCATCGTCACCATCGTTTCGGCGCCTAGAAGTTTGAAGTCGGAGAAGGCAAAGCTCAGGTTCGCAAGGCTGTTGGTCGTCGTGCCGGGAGCCAGGGCCTGATTGAACTGCAGCGCGTACTGGAATCCATCCGGCACGTTCGCAACGGCCGCCGCGGCATCGGCGTAGTTGCCGAGCGCGAGGAGGGCACGCCCCTTTCCTACGCGAGCCATGTTCATCACGCGCTCGCTGTCCACCGCCAACGTGAGCGCAGTATCGAAAAGCGCTGCAGCCTTCTGATAGACCTGCTGCGTCGACGACCCGGGCTGATAGGTGAAGTCCTTTCCGAAATCGAGCGTGCTCAGTGGAATGCCCGAGCAGAACAGATCGGCGAGATAGACGTCGGAGTACGCTTCGATCGCAGCAAGATGCCCCTGCAAATCCACCGAGCCCGCGGACGGATATGCGACCAGCGCGCCGCGCGATACGTGCGACTGCCCTCGTGTTTTCTGCAAGAGCTCATAGGTGCCCACCACGGTCGATGGCGTCGTCTTGTCGACACCCGTACCGCTGTACTCCGGCATGAAGCGGCTGTCGACGAGCATTGCGGCGGCGACGATTCCCGCTGTTTCGGGATATCCCTCGAGCAGCTCGTCGGTGAGCAACCCGGAAACGGGCACCATGGAGTTCGCGTCTCCACCCACGGCACTCCGAAAGAGCTGCAGGGAGCCGTGATACGCATCGACCGCACCCGCCGCCGTGTGCGCCTGCGACGGATCGGGGACGTCGGGTGGCAGCGGCGCTTTGCCAACGAGACTCTCTGGCGAGCACGATGCCAGCGCGCATGCCGCCGCGATCGCGAGCGCGAGCAGCGCCGCTGCACCGATCTTCGCACGGATGCTGCTCCCGAAATGCTCCGTGCTCCGGACTTTGTTCATCATCGACATGAAAGCTCCGGCTCAGTAGGTGGCGTGGACCGCGAGCGACCACGCGCGCGGCTGCGGCAACACGCCTGTGTCGATCGTATTGTTTCCGGTCGAATACGCGTTGACGTTCGGATCCTTGCCCTTGTAGTTCGTGAACAGCCCGAGATTCGTCCCCTGCAGCGCAATCGATAACGAGCGCGCTCCGATGTGGGCCGCGGCATTCGTCGAGAAGTTGTACGCCAGGGAAAAGCTGTTGAAGCGCAGCGTGTTGACGGTTTGCATCAGCCCGTACTGGGTCTCATCCATCACCGCCACAGCCGCCTGCTCGGCGAGCGACGCGTGAGGGTCGCTCGCCCCCGGCGTGAAGAGCGACTGGCTGGCCGTGCCCACGGTCTGGTTGATCTGCGTGAGCCCAGCCTGATAGGCGAGACTGCCGCTCACCGTGATCCGGCCACGAAGGAGCGATAACGTCGAGAAGAGATTCGCTTCATAGTCCGGACTACTGCTTCCCATGTACATCAGTGAATCGCCGAGCTGGACTTCGTTCTTCGTGATGATGCCGTTCCCATCGACGTCGTTGTAGCCGAGGATCGGCCGCGCCCAGCGTCCGAAGAGCGGATAGCCGGCGACCACGCGCGCATAGTCCGGTCCGAACGGAAGTACGCCCGGGCCGAGCGACGTCACGAGATTGTGATTGCGCGTGACGTTCACGGCCGCAGTCCACGTGACCGGATCGGTGCGCACGAGCTGCGCGGTGAGCGTCGCCTCGATGCCCGTGTTGCGCACCGTGCCGATGTTCTCGTACTGAAAAATCGACCCGCCGTAGACTGACGGCGCGACCGGCACCATCTCGATCGCGTCGTAGCGCATCTTGCGGTAGCCGGTGAAGCTGATCGACAGGCGGCTGTCGAGAAAGTCGGCGTCGAATCCGCCTTCGGTCTCATCGGATCGCTCCGGGCGAAGCTGCGAATTCCCGATCGTCGACACATCCGTCGCGTTGACGAAGCCGACGTTCTCCCACGGACTCGAGCTCGTGTAGAGCCGAAGTTTTTCCGTGGGCCCCGGCCAGACACCGGCGCGTCCGTATGCCGCTCGCAGGCGCAGCACGTCGAAGAAGTGTTTGATGGGAAACCAGGGCTCCTGCGAGAGAAGCCACGACACGCCGACCTTCGGAAAGATCGGGACGTTCACGTTCTGACCAAACGCCGAGCTTCCGTCAACGCGAAATCCCGTCGTGATCGTGAACCGATCGTGCACGAAATCCGGCTCCAGGTACCATCCCACGCTCGTGATGTCGATGACGTTCTGCGTGGCATACGAGATCTGCTGGGCTCCGTTCAGCGACGTGGTGCCCGGTGCGAGCCCGATCACGCCCGTGCCGGCATCGGACTCCGCCCTTCTCGTGTAGTTGGCGCCGGTGGAGAGTTGGAGATGAAACCCCCACGGCATCGGCAATGTCCCCGTCGCGCGCAGGTTGACGGTGCTCACAACCGTGTTACCGGTCGCGGTGTGCAGGAAGCCGGCGCTGTCCTCGGGTAGCAACGTTATCAACAGGCCGGGTGGGAGCAGCACATTGTCCTGGCGGCTGATGACGTTGATCCCCACATCGGCACTCGTGGTCAGCCACCCCAACGGACGCCAGTTGATGGTGGCCGCGTTCGTGAAGTTCGTCGCATCATCCGTCGACTTCTGGTAGAAATCGGGGAGGAGCACGTTCGTCTGCGAGATCGTATAGCCGTTCGCTTGCCAGTACTGCCCCGTCCCTGGATCGATGTACGTGGCCATCAGCCCCGAGATGTCGTTCTCGAGATCGGAGCGCTGCTGTTTCTCGCGTGTGAGCATCGTCGTGATCGATGCGTCGGCCGTGGAGCTCAGCTTGGCCGTGAGCCGGCTGGTCGCGCTCCATCGCTCGAGCTGCTGCGGACGCGTCATCCAGCTATCGGGCGCCGTCCCGTGGTCCGTCTCGAATTGCTGCGCCGCCACCTCGGGAAGGCCGAGGATCCCTTCTTCGTTGTCGTAGCTACCCGAAACCGCATACGTGAGTGCCTCGCTGCCGCCGGACACGCCGAGCTGGAGACTCGACGTGTTGCCTTGATGCAGCACGGTGTACTTCGGGTTGTTGAGCGCCTGGAAGGAGACCACGCTGTCGGCGCGACAGCTGAACGTCTGTAGCGGGCAGAGTACGGGTGCGTAAATGTTCACGTCTGTTCCCCACCGGTACAAACCATCTGGATAAGTGCCCGGCATGTACGACAGGCCGTGCGTCGCGCTCATCCTCCAGCGCGCGGGCCCCGACTGGCCCTTCTTCATCGTGATCACGATGACGCCATTTGCGGCGTCGGGCCCGTACAGCGTTGCCGCCGACGGGCCCTTCAACACCTCGATCGTTTGAATCGCTGCCGGATCGATCTGATCCAGCGGCGACGGTGCGCCTGTCATTCCAGTTTCGCCGTTGAAATCTCCCGTGGAACTTCTGCCGGACGCGAGATTCGCACTCGTGGAATCCGACTGATTGTAGTGAACCCGAACTCCGTCCACGATCACGATCGGATCATTGTTTTTGAGCATGCTGCTCGATCCGCGCAGCCGCAGCCGGCTCGGATCGCCCGGCGCTCCACTCGTGTGCTCGACCGTGAGCCCCGGCACCCGCCCTTCGAGCAGCTGCGTCACGCTCGAGATTGGCTGGGTGCGCGTGATCGAATCGGCATCGAGGATCGTGATGTCGTTCGCGAGCTCATAGCGCCGCTGCTGTCCCGTCGCCGTCGTCACCACTTCCTGCATACGCGTCATGCCCATATGCATCGCGACTTTCACCGCCACATCGCCCGAGTCGGGGACGACGACCGGCCGCTCGATCGGCGTGTAGCCGAGATGCCGCACGAGGAGCGTGCGGATCCCCGCAGGCGCCTGAAGGACGAAGTAGCCTGAGTCGTTCGTCGTCGAGGTTGCGCGCGCCCCCTCCATCGACGCCAGGGCTCCGACGATCACTTGAGCGGTGGCCGAATCCGTCACTCGTCCCCACACCATCGCCATTCCATGAACGGTTCCCGCGTTCGGGGCCGCTTTCTCAGCAGCCTTGTCATCCCGCACCAGCATCACCGTCCCGGTAGGCCGAACGATCGCTCTGAGCCCTGTTCCGCGCAGCACAATTTCGAGCGCCTCCCCGGCAGTCACGTCTTTCCGCTTCAGCGTGACCCGTCGATCGAGCGGAACCATTCGCGCGGTGTAGACGAGTCCCAGCTTTGCCTGCCTATCGATCTCCTCCAACGCGGCCTCGAGCCGCACATCGTGCAGATCGAGCGATACGTGTCGCTCGAGAGGAGGCTGGACTCCGTCGACTTGCGAAACAGTCGCGGTGGCGGGCGCATCGATCGTCGCGCTCGAGGCAGGCGCGGCGCCCGCTTGCCCCAACACTGGAGCGCCAAGTCCGGCGAGCCCACCGACGATTCCGACCATGTAGAGCGACGCGAGCAATGACATGGGAGCGCGACGAGACCTCATCGTGGATGTTGAACAGCGAGAGTGCGGCGCCCGGTTGAGCGGGGCGCTACGACGACGACAACGTGAGAGATCATCGAGAGCGTTCGCTCGGCGCGAGTAGTGCGCGGCCGCCGTTCCGGGTGTATCGGAGATCCAGCAACCGAGCAACATCGCCGAGGACTGCGTCCGCGGATTCCCCGGTGAACGAGCCGGTAATTGGAACGGTCGCGAGAGTGGAATCGCCAAGCGTGACGTCGACGTCGTACCACCGTCCCAGCTCGCGGACGACATCGCGGAGCGGCGTATTCTTGAACACGAGCTGCGCGTGCTGCCACGCGAGATACTGCTCGACGTCCACATTCGACACCACACTCACGAGGCGCGATGCATCGAGGCGTCCGAGTTGCCCGGAGCCGAGCGCCACACCACGACTGCCTACCGTCCCCTTCGCGCGAAAAGCCACCCTGCCTTCGGCGACGACGACAGTTGCCGCCGTGTCCTCGGCGTACGCGCGTATCACGAAGGCCGTGCCGAGATCCTCTGCGAGCGCGCCGGCTGTGTGCACGCGAAATGGCATTGTGGCGTCGTGCGCCACATCGAAAAACGCTTCGCCGTCGAGGTAGACATCGCGCGCTTTGGCGCCGTAATCGTTCGGCACGCGCAGCCGCGTCCGCACGCTCAGCATTACGCGAGTCCCATCACCGAGCAGAATCTCCGTTCGCTGCCCGCGTGCCGTGGTGTAGTCGCGCATCGGAACGTTCATGCTCGACGCGGTCACCATGGGGCGCCACGCATCGACACGCATCCACAGCACGCTGATCGTCGAGATCACCACCGCCGCAGCGGCGACGAGCCAACGATGGCGGCGCCACGAGGGACGGGCGCCCGCGCTGTGCTCTGCACCGTGGCGCGGATGCCGTAGCGACGGGAACTGCAACGCGCGCTTCGGGTGCGTCTCCTGGCGCGCGGCCGCGATGCGCCCCTGCACCACTTCCCACGCCTGCGGCGCGTTGAATCGATCGGGGTCAGCTCCGACGACTGTTCCCGCGGGCACCGACCCATCCCAGATGCGCCGGACTAACGCGAGCTCGCGCGCCCGCTCGGGATTGTCAGCGATCCAGCGCGCAACTTGTTCCAGCTCGTCGGGCGAGCAGGGGCCGGTGAAGTATCGGTCGAGGAGATCCCACATCGAATCAGTCGCCGTCCGAAGAAGTAGTGAGAAGTGGCTCGTGCGTCATTGCCCCGGTGACAAGCGGCGAAGGCCAGCCACCTAGACGTGGTGCAGAATCGATCATGCGATCATGCGCCCTCGCGGGCGTGCTCAGGTCGCCTATTGCGCTCATCACAGCCATTCCGCGAGTCGCTTGCGCAGCATTTTTAGCGCATTCCCGATCTGGATTTCCACAGTCTTTGGCGAGATCTGCATGATGCGCGCGATATCCGCGCAGCTGAGTTGATGCTGCCGTCGAAGCACGTAGGCTTCCCGGCATCGCGACGGGAGGTCGTCGATCGCACGCGCGATCGCATCAGCGAGCTCGCTCGATCCGAGCTCCTCGTCAGGGGTGGAAAGCTGACCGTGCAGCGCGCTGCGAGTACTCCCGCTCTCCTGCGCGCTCCAGGTCTGCACGATCTGATTTCGACGCAGCTGGTTGAGCGCGTGGTTGCGGACCGACATCGTGAGATAGCCGCCGATCGTGCTCGTCACATCCCACCGCTCGCGCTGTTGCCACACGCGAAAGAACACGTCCTGCACGAGCTCCTCGGCAGCGGCATCCGAGCGCATCATGCGGGCGGCGAGCACGCACAACCGCTGGTAATGCTGCAGGAACACCAGTGCGAACGCGGCCTCATCGCCGCCTTGAATGCGGGCGACGAGATCGAGGTCTGACGAAGCGGAAAGCGGATCAGCCATGTCGCGAAGCTCGGGAGGCGAGCACCAAGACTCCGCGGCGCGTGCGCCAGTGTGTTGCACTGGCGCACGCGTTCTCGGGCCTTGGTTAGATCAGGGATCCTGGAATGCGCGGTTGCACGTTCCGGCCAAGACAAGCGGGAATGCGCCAACACCTAGACGTGGTTTTGCCGAGACTCTTGGGACGGCAGACCGGCGCAGAGGAGAAACGCATCTACTCTGCGCATGCGACGGAGCTTTGCCGCGGGAGAGTCGTGACTCCGAAATGCTGCCGCGGAGCGTCGTCAATCTTGCTTCGGACGCACGCTCGCGAAAGGCCAATAAAAAGCGTCGAGCGAATTTCTCGCCTCGACGCACCGAGCCGGGCGCGTATTGCGCGCTGGTCTCACTCCCTGTAATTGGTCTGCCGGTCAGCAATGTGCGACGACTCGAGAAACGTCGTCGCACATTTACTGCCTACCATCTATAGTACAAAGGAGTACAGAGGAGCCCTCGCGCGCGAACTACTATAGAAGCTGATCGGCAAGCCGGCTGGCATTACGGCGCCGGGTCGTGCTTCGCGTAGCTGCTGCTGTCCTCCGGCATCGCCGTGAGGTGAATGAAGGCGTCGCTGGGGAGATACAGCTTCGCGGCCGCCTTGAGCTCAGCCGGCGACACCACATGCTCCGGATAGGGGGACGGAATTTTGTCGAGCGAAATGCCGAGCCTCGAATAATTTCCGATCGCCGCCATCCAGTAGTCGTTGTCCTGGAGCCGCGTCTGCAGCTGGCGCCGCTGCACGGTCGCGGCTCGCGTGGCCTCGGCCGGTGTCACACCTCGAATGCGCAGCGAGTCGAGCGCATTCAGCATCTCGTGATTGAGATCGTGCATGCGTTCGGGTGCGGCATCGAACGAGACGAGGAATCGGTAGCGCTCGTCGGGAATCGCGTAGACCTCACTGGTGACGAACGGGCTGTAGGTGCCGCTGAGCTGTTCGCGCAGCCGCACCCGCATGCGGTCGCTCACGATGCCCGTGAGCGCGGTGAGCTTCTCGCGCTCGCGCAGATAGGCCGCCGCGCTATCCGGAAATGGGCCGTCGAAGACGAGGAACGTTTGCGCCTTGGGAAGCTGCAGCCTCGGGAACGTGGTGGTCACTGGCACTAACGCGTGCTGCTCTGTCGGAACCGGGTGCTCGCGCACATCGGTGCTCGGCAAATTCGCGAGGTAGCGCTCGACCAGCGGACGCAGCTCCTTCACCGTCGCCGCGCCGACGAGTGTGAAGGTGAAGTCCCCCGCGTTGCCGAAACGGTCGTGATACGCGGCCGCGAGCTGCTTCACCGTCGCGAGCTCGGCGAGGCTGGTCGACACCGGCTGCATGCGCGGGTTGCCGTTGGCCATCTGCATGTTCAGCTGATCATCGATCGAGAAACCGGTCCCTTGGTACTTGGCCAAGCTCTGCCACCCCGCGAGCGAGGCCGTGTCCAGCATCGGTGCCGTGAATTGCAGGTGCATCAGTTGAAAGAGCGTCTCCAGATCCTTCGGCGAGCCTGCGAGCTTGATCGACTCGTCCGCGTAGCCGATGTCGATGCTCATCGCCCGCAGCCCCGTCGTCTCGAGCTGATGGGAGAGCGCATCGTGATTCGCGCCGCCGACGCCGCCGACGTCGGTCATGACGCGCGCGACCATGCGTCCGGGCGAGTTGAATAGCGAGTCCGGCATTGAGGCGAAGCCTCCCGGACTCCAGGCACGCATCTGCAGCTCATCGGGATCGTTCTGACTCGGCTTCACGATCACGTGCGCGCCGTTCGAGAGCGTCCACTCTGTAATGCCGGCCACGCGATCGAGCTTCTCGGCCACGATGCGCCCCGGCGCCGGGAGCGTCGCGAGCAGCGGGGCCACCTTTGCTTCCCGCGCGCTGTCCAACGGCAGCGTGGTGTGCTTCACCGAATCGATGATCGCGAGCACGCTCTCGCGCGTGGGTGGACGTACATGCGAGAACTCGGGGAGCGCGATCAGCACGTGCATCCCTGCCGGCGCTCGCCACTGCTGTGCGGCCTTCGCGAGCAGCTCGGGGGTGATCGACGGCAGAATCTGTCGCGCGAGCGCGAGCTCCTGCTCCGCACTCAATAGCGGCGACTCGGCCGTAAGAAAATTCTGGACGTAGCTATCTGCGTACGACTTGGACCCGTGCCCCGCCTCTGCGGCGGCAGCGTGCTCGAGATGGCTGAGCAACACCGCCTTCTCGTGCGTGAGCGCCGGCTCGGGAATGCCATGCTGTGCGACGCGCTCGAACTCGGTGAGCACCGTGCCGATCGCGCGCTCGAGGCTGTCGGGCAGCGCAACGATATTCGCGCCAATTACCGCCAGCGGCCGCACGAGCCGTCCCCGCTCCAGCTTCGCGGTGATGAATGAGCGCGACGGATGCTCACGGATGCGCAGCAGGTGCTCATCAATGGAGTGATCGAGGAGATCCTGGACGATTCCCTGCTCAACCGCCTCTTTTGTGTGCGCGGGCACTGCGGGCGCTGGCCAGAAGACCTCCACCGCCGGCGTGACATTTCCCTGAAACACATCGACGACCGGCGTCGCGCTCGTCGGGAGCGCGAGCGGCGGGCGCGCGCGCGCTTTCGTCGGGGCCGCTGGGATGGATCCAAAGCGCGTCTTGATCTCGCGCTCCATCGCCACCCGATCGAAGTCGCCGACGACGACGATCGCCATGTTGTCGGGGCGATACCAATCCTTGTAGAACCGACGGATGGGCGCCGCCACTGCCGTTTCGATGAGCGTGGTGTCGCCGATCGGCTGACGCACGCGATAGGGCGAGTCGCCGTAGAGTACCGAGTCGATGTGCGCGGTATATCGCTGCGAAGCAGTGTCAGGGAGGCGCATGCGCCATTCGCCCATCACCACCCCGCGCTCGGCCGTCACCTCAGCGGTGTCGATCGTGATGCCGCCGCCCGCCCAATCCCGCAACACCGTGAGCCCGCGATCGAGAATCTTGCGATCGTCGGTGGGCAGGGTGAGCATGTAGACCGTCTCGTCCTGACTCGTGAACGCGTTGAGATCTGCACCGAAGCGCATTCCGCTCGTCTCGATGAAATCGACGACATCATTGTGCGGAAAGTGCGTCGTGCCGTTGAACGCCATGTGCTCGAGGAAGTGCGCGTAGCCGCGCTGATCCTCGTCTTCGAGCAAGCTCCCCGCATTCACCGCAAGACGAATCTCGATGCGATGCGCAGGCGTCGCGTTAGCGCGCAGATAGTAGCGGAGGCCGTTGGGCAGCGTGCCCACGGTGAGCGCCGGATCGCGCAGCGTGTCGTCCGCCGGCGATTCGCTCGCGCGCGACGAGTCGGGAACAGCGCCTACCGCGAGCGCGGCAGAATAGGTGAGGGCGCCAGCGATGAATGCGAATGCGCTCGCGATCGCGATCGTGCGTGAGCGTCGTGTCATTTGCGACTCTCCTTGCCATCTCGCTCGAGGAGCACCTGTATGAATTGCCCCGCTTCGCCTTCCGTCATATTCCATGAGCCCACGACCAGCCCATCCGCGTCGACAAGAAAGAGCGACCCAACGGCGAATGGCATTGTTTTCCCATAGTTCCCAAAGGTGTAGTGCTTGATGTTCGGCAGTTCCTTGTCGATGCGCCGCGAATCGGGATCGGGAAGTCGCCAGAATGGGGTGGACGTCACGCCGAGGATCGCACCGGGAATGTGCGCGGTGTCGATCAGCTGCTTGATGAGTCCAGCCTCCTCTGCCGGCGACGTGGGCGGCAGGTACATGAACTGTCCGTGTGTCGCCATCACGATGTCGATCTCGACCGTCGGGAAGCGCGTTGCGAGGCGGCGCACCACCGCGAGCTGCTCCGCGCACAGCCCTCCGTACAGGGCGTCGTCAGTGGAACCGAATCCGGCGATACAACCGCCGCCCCCGCCCATGCTGTGCTCGAGGAACAGCACGAGCGCCGGGTGTCCGCGTCCAGGATGCGGCGCGGAGCTCGCAGCGCCTGGGTACCAGAAGTCCGCGGTCAGCGTGGCGGCCTGTTCACCAAGACCGAATGGGATGGACATCATGGACAGCAAATCAAAGCGTCCACCCGTGGCCCTCGGCCACATGGTGTGCTCGAGCGCGGCATAGGCAGCGGTGCTCTTGCGAAGACTGTCCAACCGCGTCTTCATCCCAATGACCAAATTTTGCGCTTCGTAGATATATCCCGAACCATCGTAGCCGCCCTCCATCCGCTCAAACGCATCCGACTGTCGATCAGCGACAGTGAGCGAATCCGCAACGCCGACAACCAGCCTCGCGGCACGAACAGCGCGGGTCGAATCGCCCGCAAACTTCGCTGCCAACAACAGTGTCGAGTAAGACTTCAGTCGCTCGACTCGATCGCTCGCTGTCTTCGCGCGACGCAGCAGCAGCTCCTCGGCAGCAGCGAGTCGTATCGGTTTGGCTTCCAGGTAGACAATGACCGCAGTGTCGACGATGGCGCCTCGCTCGATCGCGTTCTTCACGGGCGCCGCCGCGAGCCGACGCTCGATGATCGCAGCTGCATCGCTGTCGCGCCCCGCCATGAGGAAGAGCCGCATGGCGGGCGCGTAGTCGCGCGGATCCACCTTGGCGGCCGCAAACGTTTCGGCACATTGCGACGCCGACTGCGTCAGCTGCGGCGGCTGCGGCTCCAACTTCTCTCGCCCCGTCTTCGGCATGGTGTCTTGCCACTCGGCGCCATCGCGGCGGCGCATGATGCTCGTCGATACCCGCTCGTCAGCCGCGAGGCAATTCTCGATTCTCGTGTAGCGGGAGAAGTGCACCGTCGTATCAGGCCACTCAAACCGCGTCTGCGCGAGCGTGGAGCTCGGCGCCAGGACTGTGAGGAGGGCAACTGTTCCCAACACTTTCGTGAACATGCAACCGTCTCCCTTAGATGGCATCGATCGTCGAGGTAAAGCTGAAATCGCGAGACTTGACCGGCGGAACGATCGCAGGTGTGATGGGCCTGTCCGTTTCATACGGATCCTTCGCCGGCCTGAAGACCGGCACCGGCTCGCCCAGCTGATCGATGCTGTTGAGCGCAAACAGTGGAGACTCGGTGAAGCGGAGATTCTTCACCGCCTTGGAGATCTTGCCGTGCTCGATCAGCCAGAGCCCATCGCGTGTGAGCCCTGTCGAGAGCAGGCTCGTGTTGTCGACCACGCGCACGTTCGAGAAGCGGCTGACGAGCAGGCCGCGCGTCGTCGTGCTGATCATCTCGTCGATGCTCGTCGGGCCGCCGCTCATGCGATAGCCCGTGAGTGGACGACGGCCTGCGTTCACGTTGAGCTGCTCCAGAGCGTAGGCACGCTCAAACGGGAGATTGGTGAGCACGCCCTTGTCGAACCACGTGATCGGCTCCATCCACGGCTCGGGGAAGATTCCGAGCATCGGATCAGTGGGATCGTGGCTGATGGTGATGCGCTCATCGAGCACTTTGAGTCCGAGCTTGGTGCGCCAGAGATGGAGCACGTCATCCGGCGCGAGCGCCCACGGCCCGTTACCTGCCTCAGCGGCTTGGCGTCCATTACGCCCCATGGACGTTTCCATGATGGCGATCAACTCGGCTACGGCCTGTGGCTCGAGGATCACGGTGTAGCGTCCCGGCTCGAGTGCCACCGGATGCTGCGACGCAATGCATTTCTCGAGTGCGCGCGCCGCGAGCGCTGGCGCATCGATCTTCGACCAGTCGTAACTCGACAGGCCGGCCCACCCCGAGCCCGAACCTTCCTTGTCGCGCACCGTCATCGAGCATTGCGCCTGCGTCCACGCGGCGTACGGCACATCCCACGGCGCTGGCGTGCTCCCCATGCGCTCCGAGCTGAGCATCGCATGCGAGCCTGCGTGCATCTCGAGATAGCCGGCCGAGGACATTCCCTTCGCCTCCGCGGGCTCGATTAGTGTGCGCGCCGCTTCACCTCGCACTTCGGGGGTGACGGCATACGTCGCGTCGCTCCAAATGGCAGTCTTGGGCCGAGCGGGTTTCGGCATCGGCGGATGCACCGGTGGCAGGCGGCGCGTGACCGGCGCGAGCGTCGCACTGCGCTCCGCCGCGCGCACAGCGGATTCGAGCGAGACGTCGTCGAGCTGATTCGTGGTCACCACGCCACGCCCCTTGCCGACATCGCGATAAATGTCGAGGCGGATGTCGCGGCGATCGCTGGCGAGATTCGTGCGGTTGCGCGCCCAGCGCAACTCGCCGTTCCACCAGCTCATCACGTTTATGTACGTCTCGCCCGGCCCACTCGCGAGTGCGAACACGCGCTTCGCCAGCGTCTCGCAGTCCTGCTCGGAGAGGATGCGAGCGTCGTCGCTCAGCCGAATGAGTCGATCGCTGCGGCCGCTCATGCCTTCCTCCGCGGATCGATGACCGTGAGTTCCTTCACGACAGCCGGTGCCGCGGTCACGCTGTGGTAGCACGTCTGTGCCGGTTCGCCTTTTTGCGCCGACAATCCGATGCGTTTCATTTGCGCATCGCCGGAAACGGAGAGCAGAGACTTCCAGAAATCGGTGGAGCGAAAGAGAAAGCCGGCGGACTCATACCTCGCGACGCGCTTGCCCTTTTTCACCTCGAACACGTCTCCGAATCCGAGTCCGCTGCCTGCTTGAAAGTCCATGTCGACACTCGCACGCTTGATGGCGACGCCATCGGCGATGCCGGCGACGAGGGCGTCGAAGTCGCCGGTCTCGCGACCTGGGGCGATCGACAGATTGGGGATATGCTGCATCGGCGCGTGGAGCGCCGATGGCGCGTTCGCGCATCCGTGTGAGTGCACGGGCGTTCCCTTTTTCGCGTACGCGTCCTTGAGCCAACCCGCTCCTTCGCGCGTGGTCTGGAAGTCCACGAGCAGTCCATCCTTGACGATCGCGAATTCATCCGGTGCGATTCCCTCGTCGTCCCACTTCGTCGTCGCCGCGCCGCCGGCTTCCGATCGATTCGCCATCACCGTGAGCTGTGATGCGCCGGCCTGGTACACGCCGAGCATGGCTGCCGGATCGCTGAGATAGCTCGTGCCGCCGGTGTTGGCTTCGTAGCCGAGCGCGCGATCGAGCTCCGTCGCCTGGCCGAGCGTGCCGTCGAGCAGATTTACGACGCTCGAGGCATCGAACACGGTGTCGAAGCGTCCCACATCAAGCGCCTTGACCGGCAGCATGGCGTCTGCCCGAGCCTCTTCGGCCCGCATCTGCAACTCGTCGTAGATCGAGTGGCTGCGCACGCGCGGGATGGTGTCGGCTGCATACAGCTCCCAACCCATTCCCGCGGGCGCCAAGCAGTCCAGCGACGCATACGTGACTGGACGGTGCTTCGAAGCGAGATCGAGTTTAAGCACCAACGCTCCTTCGGTGAGATACGTGCGCTGTGTGCAATAGCTGCCGGTCGTCGACGCGAACGCCTTGTCCTGCATCGTGCCAACCGCCTCGTTCCTTTGCAGGGAGCCGTCCGGAATGCGTAGCGCGAATAGCTCCAGACTCTTGAGCTGATCCTGGATCTCGAATGGCGATATCGCGAATGGATCGAGATCGACTGGCATCGCCCAGTTACCGTTCTGGACGACGGGCGCCGGCGCGAGCGCCACGAGGCGTGGCTTGCCGAGGGCGTTGGTCCGGGCCTGATGCACGGCCTCGCGGCCGAGGCGCGCCATTTCATCCGGACTCCACACCGGCCCACTCGCAAACCCCCAGTATCCCTGAACGAGTGCGCGGACCCCCACCTCCATGTCTTCGCCGTCGTACGTGGCATTCGGATAGAAGTGCCGCGTGCGCGTGTGCGAGAGGCGCACGTCGGCGTAGCTGGCGCCGGCGCTCTTCGCGCTGTCGAGCGCGCGTGCGGCGAGGGTGGCGAGGCGCGGATCCTCGATGGGTGGCAGCGGCTCCGGCGCACCGTCGAATTGCGCGTAGAGCGGACGCGGCACTGTGGCAATGGCTGCCATAGCTGCGCCGGTCTTGAGGAACAGGCGTCGATTCAGAAACATGAGATGCCGTTTTAGTGGGTAGACTCGTCGGCGATCACGATGATGCCAGTGACGCCGAAGATCGCAGAGTGGTACCTGTACGTGCCCGGCACGGGAAAGTCGCGCACGCGCCAGCTCGAGAGTCCCGACGGTTCACTCGGATCGTATGTCCACGGCGCGATGTTTCCGCTGCCGCAGGTAATCGCAAAGAACAAGCAGTACAGCGGATCCATCGCGACGTTCGTCGGATCGTCGAAGGTGACGTCGGTGGCAGGGCCGTTCGGGTTTTGGAAGACCACGCGCGCGCCAGGACCAAGGACCACGGAATCCGGAGTGAACACGGGAATCGTCTGGCCGTTCGCCCCCACCTTGGGCGTGATGTTGAGAAAGAGCCCGATCGGATGGCCGATTGTGTATAGCAGCGAATCGACCTTCGTCACACCATACGTTTGCGTCGTCGCGTAGACCGTGAAGGATCCGGGATGAACCGGCAGTATGGCTCCGGAACTGCGATCGACGGTGGCAGTCGTGGGATCGGAGACGGTGAAATACGTGGAGATGTCCGAGATGGGAGTACTGTCGGCGGTATACGCGCGAGCAGTGACCACGCCGCCCGACCCCGCTGCCGACTTCGCGCTGTCGCCGGGAGCCGGGTGAATCGTGAAGCTCGCCATGGTCGGCGGCGGCGACGCATCCGTGATGTTGAGGACGAGCGTATCGGCGTGCCGTACGTTGTGGTCCTCGAGCGAGGCGACAATGAGCACCTGATCGCCGGTCCCGAAGACGTGCACCAGCCCACTCGCATCGACCTGCACACGATCGAGATCCATCGAGGTGAAAGTTGGGCGCGCAAGGTCGGTAATCGGCGTTCCATGCACGGTGCGCGGCGTGGCCACCAGCTGAATCGTGTCGTACGGCGCCGCCGTGGACATCGTCGCCGCGTGCACGTTGAGCGTCAGCTGCCAATACATCGTCTCTGGATCGCTTTGGGGCGGCGGTGTGACCGCAGGATCACCGCCACATGCCGCCATCCCGAGTCCCGCGAGCACGACGAGTGCGCAGTCGCGTGAACGGCGCGAGAAGAATTTCATGTTACGCTCCTCGTCCGGCGCAGCCGGTGTAGAGAGGATTGCTGATCCGCTCCGCACCCTCGACCGGCGCGTTGACGTCGGTGCCGTAGATGTGGAACTCACCGGGATACGGCCCGGTCGGATACACCTGGTTCGCTTGCCTGCCGTACTGGCGAATGAGCCGCCGCAGATCACCTTGACGCGTGCCGGTGAGAAAGAGCCAGAATCCGCGCTCACTGAAGAGGAGATCGACTTGCGCATTCGCCTCTCCCGGATCCGACAACGGCCTGAGCCCCGCCACACCGCCGGTGCCAGCGTGCCAGAGCGTGTCCGTCTTCGACGAGTCGAGCGTGTCCGGCTGCGTGTTGAAGGTGCCGTCGGTGCGCAGCGTGTTGAGCGTGGTGAGCCAGCTCCCGCCCCCCGACTTGAGCGATGCCTCCGCCTGGATGAGTCGCGCCTCGACTCCGCTCGCGATCACGAGCGGGCTATCGCCAGCGACTGAGTACTTCGCGGCGCCAATCACATGGCCGTTAAAGGTCGTGCCCTCGTCCACCCACGCCGATCGCGGATCGTTGCTCGAAATGAACGGAAGGCCGTTGCTGCCTTCCCTGTCCACCATCGAAATCCCATTGGTTTGAATATTCAAATCGAAATACGCGAAGTTTCGATTCGCAAAAACGTTGGTCGTACCGGGAGTCGGGGACTGATTGAACTGCAGCGCGTACTGAAATCCATCAGGCACGCTCGCGACGGCCGCCGCAGCATCGGCGTAGTTGCCGAGCGCGAGGAGTGCGCGCCCCTTTCCTACGCGAGCCAGGTTCATCACGCGCTCACTGTCCACCGCGAGCGTGAGCGCCGAGTCGAAGAGCGCGACGGCCTTCTGATAGACCTGCTGCGTCGACGACCCGGGCTGATAGGTGAAATCCTTGCCGAAATCGAGCGTGCTCAGTGGAATGCCAGAGCAGAACAGATCGGCGAGATAGACGTCGGAGTACGCTTCGATCGCAGCGAGATGCCCCTCGAGATCCGCCGCGCCCGCGGGCGGATACGCGATCAGCGCGCCGCGCGATTCGTGCGACTGTCCGCGCGCCTTCTGCAACAGCTCGTAGGTGGTACGCACGGGAGCAGGCGTGGTGCTGTCGTCACCCGCGCCGCCGTACTCCGGCAGGAAGCGGCTGTCGACGCTGAAAACGCCAAAAACTTGTCCCTGGTTGCCCGGTTGTTGTGCCTCTCCGGCCGCACTCAACTCGTCGGTGAGCAACCCGGAGACGGGCACCATCGAGTTTTGGTCGCCGCCCACGGCGCTTCGAAAGAGCTGCAGGGCGCCGTGATACGCCTCGACCGCACCGGCCGGCGTGTGCGTCTGCGCCGGATCGGGGACGTCGGGTGGCAGCGGCGCATTGCCAACGAGACTCTCGGGCGAGCACGACGCGAGCACGCTTCCGGCCGTGATCGCAATCGCGAGCAGCGTTGCTGCACCGCTCTTCGTGCTGCTCCGGAACCTGTTCATCATCGACATGAGAGCTCCGGTTCAGTAGGTGGCGTGGACCGCGAGCGACCATGCGCGCGGCTGCGGCAACACGCCCGTGTCAATCGTATTGTTTCCGGTCGAATACGCGTTGACGTTCGGATCCTTGCCCTTGTAGTTCGTGAATAGCCCGAGGTTCGTCCCCTGCAGCGCCACCGACAGCGAGCGCGCACCGATGTGGGCCGCGGCGTTCGTCGAGAAGTTGTAGGCGAGGGAAAAGCTGTTGAAGCGGAGCGTGTTTACGGTCTGCATCATCCCGTACGGCGTCTCATTCATCACCGCCACGGCCGCCTGCTCAGCGAGCGGCGCGTGGGGATTGCTCGCCCCCGCGAGGAAGAGCACCGCGCTCGACGACCCCACGGTCTGATTGATCTGCGTGAGCCCAGCCTGATAGGCGAGACTGCCGCTCACGGTGATCCTGCCGCGAAGGAGCGACAGCGTCGAGAAGAGATTCGCCTCGTAGTTCGGATCACTGCCCCCCATGAACACCAGAGAATCGCCCAGCTGTACTTCGTTGCGCGTGATGATGCCGTTCCCATCGATGTCGCTGTAGCCGAGAATCGGCCGCGCCCAACGCCCGAAGAGCGGATAGCCGGCGACGACGCGCGCATAGTCCGGTCCGAACGGAAGCACGCCGGGGCCGAGCGACGTCACGAGATTGTGATTGCGCGTGACGTTCACGGACGCGGTCCACGTGACCGGATCGGTGCGCACGAGCTGCGCGGTGAGCGACGCCTCGATGCCCGTGTTGCGCACCGTGCCGATGTTCTCGTACTGGGTCACGCCCAGGCCATAGATCGACGGCGCAACCGGCACGCCCTCAATTGCGTCGTAGCGCATCTTTCGATAGCCGCTGAAGCCGATCGACAGGCGGCTGTCGAGAAAGTCGGCGTCGAATCCGCCTTCCGTCTCGTCGGATCGCTCGGGACGAAGCTGCGTATTCCCAATCGTCGACACCTGCGTCGCGTCGACGAAGCTGCTGCCCTCCCACGGGTTCGAGCTCGCGTACAGCCGAAGTTTTTCGGTGGGCCCCGGCCAGACGCCAGCGCGTCCGTATGCCGCACGCACGCGCAGCACGTCGAAGAAGTGCTTCATTGGAAACCACGGCTCCTGCGAGAGGAGCCACGACACGCCGACCTTCGGAAAGATCGGGACGCTCACGTTCGAGCCGAAGGTCGAGCTCCCGTCAACGCGAAATCCCGTCGAGATCGTGAATCGATCGTGCACGAAGTCCGGCTCCAGATACCATCCGAAGCTCGTGATGTCGGTGATGGCCTGCGAAGCAAACGTGATCTGCTGCGCGCCATTTACCGACGTCGTCCCCGGGGCGAGCCCGCTCACGCCCAAACCGGCATCGGTCTCCGACGTTCTCGTGTAGTTGGCACCGGTGGAGAGCTGGAGATGAAAACCCCACGGCATCGGCAACGTCCCCGTCGCGCGCAGGTTGACGGTGCTCACGAGAATGTTGCCCGACGCCGCGTGCAGCGAGCCGGCGCTGTCCTGCGGTAGCAAGGTTCCCAGCAGCAAGCCGGGCGGGAGCAGCACATTGTCTTGCCGGTTGATGACGTTGATGCCCACATCGGCGCTCGTGGTCAGCCACCCTAACGGACGCCAGTTGATGGTGGCCGCGTTCGTGAAGTTCGTCGCGTCATCCGTCGTCTTCTGGTAGAAGTCGGGGAGGAGCACGTTCGTCGTCGCGATCGAAGTCGAGAACGCTTGCCAGTACGTCCCCGCATTGATGTAGGTGGACATGAGCCCCGAGAGGTCGTTCTCGAGATCGGAGCGCTGCTGTTTCTCGCGCGTGAGCATCGTCGTGACCGATGCGTCGGCTTTGGAGCCCAGCTTGGCCGTGAGGCGACTACTCGCGGTCCATCGCTCGAGCTGCTGCGGGCGCGTCATCCAACTATCGGGCGCCGTCCCGTGCTCGGCCTCGAATTGCTGTGCCTCTACTTCGGGAAGGCCGAGGATCCCTTCTTCGTTGTCGTAGCTGCCCGAAACCGCATACGTGAGCGCCTCGCTGCCGCCGGACACGCCGAGCTGGAGACTCGAGTTGTTGCCTTGATGCAGAACGGTGTACTTCGGATCGTTGAGCGCCTGGAAGGAGACCACACTGTCCGCGCGACAGCTGAACGACTGCAGCGGGCAGAGTACGAGCAGCTGTGTGGTCAGGTCTGTTCCCCATCGGTACAAACCATCGGGATAGTTGCCTGGCATGTACGACAGACCGTGCGTCGCACTCATGCTCCAGCGCGCAGGCCCCGACTGCCCCTTCTTCATCGTGATCACGATGACGCCATTTGCGGCGTCGGGCCCGTACAGCGTTGCCGCCGACGGGCCCTTCAGCACCTCGATCGTCTGAATCGCCTGCGGATCGATCTGATCCAGCGGCGATGGTGCGCCAGTCGGCTGTCCTACGAAGGTTCCGGCAGAGTTTCTGCCTGACGCGAGATTTGCACTCGTAGAATCCGATTGACTGTAGTGAACCCGAACCCCGTCCACGATCACGATCGGATCGTTGTTCTTGAGCATGCTGCTCGTGCCACGCAACCGCAGCCGGCTCGGATCCCCCGGCGCTCCACTCGTGTGCTCCACCGTGAGCCCCGGCACTCGCCCTTCGAGCAGCTGTGTCACGCTCGAGATTGGTTGGGTGCGCGTAAGCGAATCGGCATCGAGAATCGTGATGTCGTTCGCGAGCTCGTAGCGGCGCTGCGGTCCCGTCGCCGTCGTCACCACTTCCTGCATACGCGTCATGCCCATGTGCATCGCGACATCCATCCGCACAAAGCCCGAGTCGGGGACGACGACCGGCCGCTCGATCGGTGAATAGCCGAGATGCCGCACCACGAGCGTGTGGATCCCCTCGGGCGCCTGAATGAGGAAGAACCCCGAGTCGTTCGTCGTCGCCGTTACCGATGAGGCGTCAATCGACACCACGGCCCCGCCGATCAGCTGAGTGCTGGCCGAATCTGTCACCTTGCCCCACACGCGCCCCGTTCCATGAGCGCTGATCGTGTTCGGCGCCGCCTTCTCGGCCGTCTTGCCATCCTTCGCCAGCATGACGGACCCGTTTGGCGACTCGTGCACGATCGTCCCCGTGCCGCGCAGCACGCGCTTGAGCGCCTCTCGCGCCGTCACGTTCGTCACTTTGATCGTGACCTTCCGGCTCGACGGCACCACCTCGTCGTTGAATGAAAGATCGAGGTGCGCTTGTCGAGCGATCTCGTCGAGTGCCGCCGCGATCGTCACGTTCTGAAGGTCGAGCGTGACGTGCCGGTCGAGCGGAGATGCGAGGTCCGGGCGCGCACTCGACTCGGCCGAAGGCGTTTGGCGCGTCGCCGATGCCGCTTGTGCGTTCGCTGCGCAAACGACTCCGGAGAGGAGTCCGCCGATCAACCACGACATACGGTTCATGGGCGGGCCACCGTGGAGGGCGACGTCGAGCTCGGCGATGACGTTGCCGCAGCGGCTTTCGGCCGCCGTGAAAGATGGATTCCATCGCCACGTACCTCGGACCTCGCATTCAGCACGGCCGCGAAGCGTTGCACCGCGTCCGCTGCCGTCCACGCAGGATCGAACGAGGTGGTGACGTGGATCGTCGAGAGCTCGGCGTCGTCGAGGACGATCGTCACGCCGTACCATCGATCGAGATCGCGCGCGACATCCGCGGCGGTCGCCAAACTGTAGTGCAACCGCCCGCGCATCCATCCGAGGCTTTCGTCCAGGTCCACGCCTCGCTCGACCGACATTGCACCAACCGCGTTCACCCGTACCGCATCACCGGCTCCGAGCATCGCGTCAGATGCGGTGCGAGTTACAGTCGACCGAAACAGCACGCGGCCTTCCGCGACGACGACGTGCACGGTCGAGTCTTCCGGATAGGCGCGCACCGCAAATGCAGTCCCAACGGCTCGAGTGGCACTCTTGCCCGCGAGCACCGTAAACGGGTGCGACGGATCGTGCGCGACCGCGAAATGCGCGATCCCCTGCAGGCGAAGCGTCCGCTCGCGCTTGAAGTTGGCACTCGCCACGCGAAGTCGCGTATCTGGCCCGAGCATCACTCGCGAGCCGTCTTCCAACTCGACTGTCACCTGCTCGCCGGCATGCGTCGCCCATTCGCTCACTGTCGTATTCGGCGATGCAGTGGCCTGCCAGTACCGAATCGCGATGCCACTCGAAAGGAGGAGCGTTGCTGCAATGCCCGCCCACACAACCACGCGCACAGGCCGCGAGGAGATGCGCGGTGGCCGCGCGAAACTGAGCAGGCCGTCGAACTTCGGAGGCGAAAAGCGATTGTCCTCACTCGCGGATCGCTTGTCGCGCAACCGTCCGCGAACGCGCTCCCAGGCCAGCTCCGTCACGTGCTGCTCACCGAGGTGGTGCGACAGGTCGAGGAGCAGCGATGAACCACGCAGCATCTCTTCGCGCTCAGGCGATTCCGCAGCCCAGGCTCGAAGCGCCGCCTCTTCACCAGGCCTGAGCTGCTTGGCCCAGTGGCGCGCAATCAGGTCCCACATGTGCTCGTCGTTCATTGTGGTGTTGGAAGTGTCATCTTGCCGTGGACAATCGGCCGCTGCGCTTTCACCCATCGCCGTCTTGCGCATCAGGCGCTCGCGCATCCAGTCGGTCAGTCGGCCGAGCGTCCCTCGTGGGCCGATCTCGTGTTCGCGCGTCATCGTGTGTACTTCCCAAGTCGAGTCCACAGCGTCCGCACGGCATTGGCGATCTGATGCTCGACCGTCCGCACGGACGTACCCATGTCGCGCGCGATGTCTGCGTAGGTCATCTCGCGCTGGCTGTAGAGCGTGTAAGCCTGCCGCGTGCGCGGCGGCAGTGCGTCGATTGCGGTTCGCAGCAGCGACATGAGCTCGTCGGTCTGCAGCTGGTCTTCGACCTCGTTCGCGCCGGGACGCGTCGGCTGCGTCGTCGCGTGTGCGGTCCAGCGCTCCAGCATGTAGCGCGTCTCGAGGCGCTCGCGCTTGACCTGATTGAAGGCGCGATTCCGGACGGCCGTGTGCAGGTAGTGGAGCACCGACCCGCGCACGCTGATCTTCTCGCGCTGGATCCAGATCTTGAGAAAGACATCGTCGACGATGTCCTCCGCCGCTGCCGCCGAGCGCACGTAGGTCTGGGCGTGGCGGCGGAGCTGCCCATACGTCGCGCGGAAGAGCGAGGCGAGCGCCTCTTCATCCCCGCTCCGGATTCGCTCCATCCACTCCTGCAGTGCTGCCGGTGCAGGTGTTTCTTCCATTGGAGCTGTTGTTTGCGACACGGTGGCACGCCTTCGCAGCATGAAACGAGTCCCTCGTGCGATGTGAGTGGACGAGCGGCGGGTAGGTGATCGTGGTCGGGATGTGCTGGGCCAGCGACTACTGATACATCAGCGAGCGAGATCGTGACCTGTACGTGACATGGAGGGTATCGGCACGGGGACAACCGAGGACACGCAACTACCCATCGCGAATTCCGGCGACTGTCCGGGATAGGCGAGTGAGGGCACAAACGTGATGTCGGTCAGGCGCGAGCGGAGGCGGAAATCGGCGCCGAGGACGGTCCCCTACAGCTATGCGGTCGACGCTCGCACACGCGACGCCCCATATGCGTTCGTGCGCACGGGGAAGCAAGGTTTTGTGCGAAATTGCGGGAGAATCTTAGCGTGAGGCATCTGTTTCGTCCGATGCCTGGGTTCTTTTCTTCGCGCTCGTCGCGCGGAAGGGAGGCCTCGCGCTGTGCCGCTGATGTTCAGAGCGGCATCTTTACTTCTTCTTTATGCCGTGACCCTTGGCTTCCTGACCCGGGACGGCACCTATGGGTCGTCCGCATTGTGCCCGCCGAAAGGACTAAGCAAATGATGCCTGTGCCGTCACATCTGCGAGGCCTCGTTGAGCCGCTGGAGAGCGCGATCGACGAGGGAGCGCTGAGTGCAACTGTCCGCTGCCCGTGCGGCGAGACGAGGTTCGAACTCTTGTATCCGGGGCAAACGCACGAACACGCAGGGGAGAAGATTCCGTGCACGGCGGAGATCGACGGGAATTTCTTCTTCGTCCTCAAGTCTCGTTGCCCAGGTTGCGGGCGAGAGCATCTGCTGTTCGATGCGGATCTCCACGGCTGGAATGGATTCATTTGCCATGACCCGGCCAAGGCTGCGCTAGCGAGGCCGCAGCTCGTTGCCTGGCTGTGCCAATGCGGCGAGGCAAGGCATACCGGCGTCGTTCACGTTCAAACGCAAGGGAGGGACGAGTTTATTTCAGAGGCCGGGGGAAGGTTCGATGCGAATCGGTGGCCCGATGCGTTTGGGTGGTTCTCGCTGGATCTGACGTGCGCGAGGTGTGGGAGGGAGTCGAGGGGGTTGGTGTCGTACGAGACGATGTAGAGTCGCGGTGGTGGCGATATCGACCTCGGCGAGCTTCACTGTTTATGGCGCTCCGTGGATCGCTGGATGGGCGTTCACAGTCGTCATGGTTGATCTCGAGTAACGGTGCCGACATGGCCCGTCGGAAGCTGGAAGATCACGGTGTCGCATGAGGGCCTCACGCTCGCCGCCACTACTTTCGATCTCAAGTAGGCACGCGCGTGCAACGAGGGATATCGCTCCCTGCTTCGTTGTTACGGCATGTGTGAAAGAAAACGGGCTCCGGCATTTTGCGGAGCCCGTTTTCGGTGGGATTTCCTGGTCGGCAGCGCGACAACGACGAGTCGCTCGGCTGCGAACGAACCTGACGAGTATCAGCGTGCGGTTCCGATCCTTGGTGCGTTCGTCACCCGCAACCGCGTGTCAGCGAGCGCGGTGAACACTCAATGCTTTGTCAACAGTATTGTTGCGGAGTTGTTGATATTGCCGGCGAGGAAAAGACCACTTCGGTGCCCGGCGAACTGCATTACGGCGTAACCACTGGTAAGTGGCGCAGGCCATGAGACTGAAAGACTATCGCCATACACATGCCCGACAATTGTGGTGGGGCCAAAGTGCCCGCTTGCGCCAACAAAATCGAATGTGACCTCGGCTGTCCCGGAGAGGGAATCACCGAGCTGCTGAACGTCCAAGGTGACCGACGTATAGGTGTCGTTGCTGCCCTCCCACTGTCCGGAGAACGAGGAGCCTGCGCTGGTACTGTCGCTGCAAGCGGACGATACGAAGAGTGCAAATACAATGGCGACGGCGCTCGAAGGTAATTTTATCATCTCAGTCAAAGTGAGAACGCAGCCAACAGTCAAAGGTGGCTGGCGAAATTGGCATTCAGCCGCGAAGGCGCAGCGATGAATTCAGATGACGCGATGATGCTTGGTGCGATCGTCCGCTGCAAGAGCGTGTTTCCGTTCGGCTGCAACATACCGTTGCAGAGCAGGAATCCTACTTTGAACCGAGGCCCTGCCGGCGTCATCGTCCGGCTGGCCGAGGAGCTCTTCTGAAGCGTTTATCGTCTTCGGCGAAACCCGTGGCGCACTACGCAAAGAGACGCGAGAAGCAGCCTGCTTGCTTCTCGCGTCCCGGTTCTATCCCACCAATAGCAGGGGCGGGACTCGAACCCGCGACACCGGCATTTTGAGTGAGAACGCTATGCCTTCGGATCGCGAGTCTACCAGTGACGATGCGGCGTAGCGCGGCGACGAACGGCACGAACTGCTGACGTCGTCCTGTACCATTTGCTGTACCATAAATCCGACGCGTTTTCGCTGGCTATGGCACCTCGCGACGTGTCTGAACGTCCCGAATGCAGCGAGATGCTGCCTGCGGCAGTATGTCGGGCGCGACGACCCCTTCGAACTCGCGTGGGTCGAGCTGAAGTCCGTCGGAAGTGGCGGTCTGGCCGCCCATCGAGTAACGTCCGCCGCCAATGGAGATCGTCCCGGCGCACGCGGCTACGGCTCGCGCGATCTCATCCACGCTGTGCGGCGCCAACACCATGTTTGTCCGCCGTCGAGCGCTGGATCGTCGGTCAGATCGCGACTTTCGAAAGGAGGAGTGTTTGACCGAGCGCGAGTCACGGGAACAATTCGCCTCTGCGCTTCGAAAGCTGGGAAGCAAGCGCGATCCATCGAAGATGCGCGCCGCCGACTGGTTCGTCCGCGGACTGCTCGCGTTCGATGCCGTGCTCTTGGTTCTCACCGTCGTTCCCCCATTTTCCGGCATATGGAGCGAGCCGGGCCGGGCGAGTAGTCTATTGGGAGATGATAGGTTCAGAGCTGCAGGATTTCGCGCTGACGTCGTCTGGATGTTCTGGTCGACTGTAGTCATCTGCGTTGCAGGACTTCGTCCGACCGTGGAGAGCGGCGCGGAACGAACCACCTCAAATCTCTGTTGGAAGTGGCTGCTCTGCTTCTTCTTTTATCTCTGCTACGTGGTGCTGCACATGTTCTGATCACCGTGCGAGCAGCTCGAGACGACGCATGTATTGCAGAGTCGAGACGCGCCCCGTCGGAACAAACCGATGGGGCGTTGCCACACGAGGTCGATCATAGCGCCAGCGAGACACGAAGTCGCGACCTGGCATTCTGAGCGAGAACGTTGCGTCGTCGGATCGCGATCCTACCAGTGACGATGCGGCGTAGTGCGGCGACAATCGGTGCGAAGCTGCAGCGTCTACCAGTACCATTTCCTGTACCATTCCATCGTCGGCAATTCCCTGCTCGAAGAAGCGCCAGTTCTTAAACGCCGGTGATCTGCGGAACGCTCGCCGACGCTTAGGAACCTACGTCCACAGACTGCCGAGCCAGCAAGACCGCGATAAGTGGGAGCGGATCTGCGACATCCAAGACCAAGAATCGGCCGCATCCTGTACCATTGACTGTACCATGCCTCGAAACGACATGAGCCAACCACAGTCAAGTGATTGGCTCACCAATAGCAGGGGCGGGACTCGAACCCGCGACCCCGGCATTATGAGACTCGCACCAGCCCCGAAACGAGAGGGCTAACAAAAAGTCTCATGTTCACAGTGGATAGCGGCGGTTCCGGTTGGAGCGCATCTGGTGCACAGTCTGGGGTACAGTGAATGGAGAGTGCGATGGAAAGCAGAAACAGCGAGTGGTCGCTGTCGCTCCCGGTAATTATCGATCGCGCGACATCGAGTTCGTGCCGGTCGCGCGATGGAAAGTCGTGATCTGGTGGGCCAGCTACCTCGGGATCATCGCGGGCGGCGCGACGCTGTCATTCCTTGCTGCTCGATGGTCACCGATCGCGTGTGGGGCGATGGTCGCGACGACGCTGCAGCTCGCACTGCTCCCGTGGCGCAGATAAGCGCCGATGTGGAGTACGCAGAATATGGCTACTCCGACCGCTGTGCGCCGTCGCTTTCCGAGGGGACGCGCGGGAGGCTTGCCAAGCTAGAGGCCGTCGTGAAGCGGCTCGCTGCCGGAGGCGGCTGATGCACGAGTGCCAACTTTGCGGAATGGAATGCGACTGCGACGGCGAGGATCACGGCGGCAACGTCCAGCCGCCGAATTGCTCGCACTTGGATCCGGGCGCAGATCGCTGTGAGGCGGATATAGAAGAGATGGACGACGATGCGGAATACGGCGGATTCGGCGGGCTGATGCGGATTGCGCCCGAATGATGCCGCTCGCGGCAGATCGGGTGGACGTCGTGCGGCGCGGCGGCGATACTTCGACTGAGCGGAGGGCGCATGACGGAACGTGAGGCATATCTGGCGATGCGGGACGCGCTCTATGGCGCGACGCACCGAAAGGGTGACAACGCAGACGGGTTGGTGCTCGTCTCGCCGTTTGTACTGGCGGACGCGCTAGCCGCTCTGGAAGAGCATGAGCACGCGCGCGGGATGGTCGTTCCATTCGCGGTCACGCCGGAGTTGCGGCGTCAGCAAGGCGGATACGAGGGTCTATGAGCGAATCGATGACGGAAGCCGTCGAAGGCTTCGAGAAGGACTTAGAGGCATTTCGAGCATTGCGCGGCGTACCTGAGATCGACTGGGCGAAGCTAAACGATGACATCATCGCAGGCTTCGCAGCTATCGGCAGACGCATGTTCATACAACAAGGGATCGCGGTGCGCTACTTCTCCCGCGACGACGTGGCCGATGTGATCACCGCCGCCAACGATGCGCGACAGCTGGCGATTCAGTCACCACGGGTCGCTGATCAGGAGAACGCACGCGCAGATCGGCTCACGAATCTGGCTGAGCGGTTGGCTGCACTCGCTCCATCGGAGGGATCATGAGCAATCTGTCACCGGAAGTCACCGTTATTAACGCGGTGCGTGTGAAGATCGCCGGAATGGAAGAGGCGCCAAGCGATGCCGACGTCGCGGGACTGATCGGCGAGCTGCTATTCATCACTGGCAAGCGAGGACGGCCGCCGGGGATGAAGCTCGACGCCTACGAGACCATCGCGGCGCTCGCGATTGGGCGCGCGTCGAAGATCCGATCTGGCAAGGCTTGAGTGGGCAGCGGTGTTGCGTCGCTGAGAGGCGCGCAGTCTAGCTAGTACGCACCGATCGAGGCGCAGCCAAGGCGTAACCGTGATTCACGGTGATTATCTGCCATTGACTATTTATAGCTGTAGCAATAATTTCCGGAAAGAATTTATTTCTTCACTGGGTACTATCTAAGACTTCGAAGGAAATGGTGCGGCGTGGGTGGGATTCGAACCCACGGTAGCTCTGGGGGCGTGCCTTCTGACGGGTCATCCCTTGCATCTACGCCGGATTTTCAGTCCGGTGCATTCAGCCAGCTCTGCCACCACGCCGCACTTTCTAGCGCCGCCCGAGGTTCAGCCCTCGAGGCGGCGTTTTGTTGCCTATCGCACCCCCAAAGTAGTCATTATGACCGGCCTAGTCAATAGCTGACTGATCAATCTGGACACGCTCATAAAGATATCGTAGCATCAGGCGGTCTACGAGCCTCCTGCATAGAGGCACCGTTCACCCCCTTTTCTTACAGGCCAGCCCGATGCGCCCTTCCCTCGCCGTTCTCGCGCTCGTCTTCGCCGCCGCGTGTACGCCGCAGACGCCGCCTGGAGCTCGCCCACCCGGCCCGGTCGCCAGCTGCGCGCCGGCCGACGTGCAGTGGGCGAGCGCCAAGGGCACGGCGTCTGTCGACGGCCAAGCATTCCTCAAGACCGTGGGCGGCGATGTGAAGTACGGCGCCGGGAATGAAGTTGATCTCGTGCCCGTCTGCGCTGGCAGCACCGAATGGGTCGCGCGACAGGTCAACTCAGGCTACGGAGCGCCAGTGGATTCGACGCTGCTCCGCGTCATGCGCACGACGACGTCGGGCGGCGATGGCAAGTTCCACTTCGGTGATCTGCCGGCGGGCGACTACTACGTGGTGACCACCGTGACGTGGCAGGCGCCGACACGCTACGGGCTCGAGAAGCAGGGCGGCTTCCTCGCGAACAAGGTGCGCGCGACGGAAGGCCAAGTCGCCACGGTCATCGTCACGAAATAGAGGACTGAATACTGCGACGCAGGGCCCCGCTTCCTTGCGCATGAGATTATAGCGAAGCAAATTGCATCACTAGCGTTCGCTATGTTCTCTCTTTCCGACAAATCCGTGCTCGAAATCCGCACGAACTATCGCACCGACAACATGGCGATCGGCGAGAACGTCATCGCCACGCTGTACGTCGATGGCATCGTGCAGTCGACCGGCGTGGCGTGGAGCGTGTTGCCGCTCGGCGTCGTGACGGTGAGCCCTGAGATAGGTGGGCGCGTGCGTATCATCGCCAAGGTGCCCGGTCCGTGCGTCATCATGGCGACCATCACGCTCAACGGTAGCTCGCAGACGGCGACGCTCCGATGCCAAGTCGCGGGCACGCCGCCAACGCCGCCGCCCCCTCCCCCGCCCGTCGTCAAAGTCCAGACGAACTACGCCGTGGATCGGATGAACGTCGGCATGAGCGTGATCGCCACGCTCACCGTCAACGGCGTCACGGTGCCGAAGCCCACGTGGGCCGTCACCGGCTCGTCGGTCAAGACCGCCGTGGATTCTGGGATGTATCTCCGCATCACAGGCGCGGCGCCGGGTTCGACAACGATCGTGGGCAGTGACGGCGCCGGACACTCGGCCTCGATCGTCGCGACGGTGCTCGGCGCTCCTACGCCGACACCTCCGCCCACGCCAACGCCCGACCCGACCCCGGCGCCGAGCCCGAGTCCGCAGCCGCCGCCCGCCGTGGTCGCGCCGGCCGCCGCGTGGAAGCGGATCCGCGATCATATCTGTCTCGTCTCCACGGACTTCTATTACAACTGGACACTCGCGATCGAGCAGATTGCCGCGCTCCGCTACGACATCTTCTATTCGGGCGACCCCGCGCGTCACGCGCGCATGAAGCTGCTCAACCCGTACGGCAGATTTCTCCCGTACTCGATCGAGGTCACGACGATCGTTCCCGGCGCCGCGGGCGCGAGTCTCGGCACCTGCTACGCCGATGACTTCGCGGCCTGGTGCACGGCGAACGGTATCTCGGCTGCAGCGCAGGAAGCCGCGTGGCTGCATAAGCCCGGCACGTTCGACAAGGCGAACCGCGTCTCGCTCACGATCTGGGGCTCGCTCCGCTGGATGCTCGACCCCACGGACGACACGGCCCGTCGCTATACCGTCGATCGCTATCGGCGGCTCGCGGGTGTCGCCGTCGTCGACGGGATGTTCGCCGACGAGTTCGGGTCGGGGCAGATGCTCAGCTACTACAAGCTGGCAGCCGGCAGTGATACCCTCCGACTTCTCGCCCTCACCGACGCGGAGACGTCGCTCATCGCGCTCATCGCGGCGGCGATCGCTCCCAAGCAACTCGTGCTGAACGCGGCGGGCTACGAACTCGCGTGGGATGCTGCGCTCTCGCGCGCCGCGATGGGTGCACACATGGAGCAAACCAACAATCCGATGACGATGGATTGGTGGGCGACGACGTGGGCGTATATCGACCAGCTGCTCGCCTCTGGCGTCTTCGTCAACTTCGTCCCGCTCTATGATTTCGGGCGCTACGAACTGTTGTACGATGGAAAGGCGCCAGCACCGAGCCCATTCCCTACCCCACAACTCGCGCGCGGAACACGCACGTCGGCGCACGCGCAGCCAGCTCAAGCCGTGGACAACGACGCGCAGCGCTGGCTCGGCCACCCGCTCCGCGCGCCAATGCCGACAGGCACCGTCCGTCGCGTCGCCACGAAGCTCAAGTACAAGGTCACGCGCACGCTCGCGGCGCTCGCGCAGACGATGCGCACGCTCGGCGTCGGTACCGCCATGGACACGCACCGCGGCAAGCTGCTTGAGCTCGCGGGCGCGTACATGGTCATCACGGATCCCGCACTCCTCGGCCTGTCGATCGAGAACGGATTCTGGGGAACGTTCACGGCAGCCACGAACTACCTGCCAGAGATCGACGCGAAGATTGGACGGGCGAAAGAGAAGCGCCAACGTGGACCCGTCGGCACGCACTACTTCACGCGCCGGTTCGACAACGGGCTCGTCGTCGTCAATCCGATCTGGAACCGCCTGCAGCAGGATTACAGCGCCGCCGCCGCCGTCACGATTCCGCTCCCGTCCGATCGTCGGTATGCGCGCGTCAACGCCGACGGATCGCTCGCGGCGCCGTCGACGAGCGTCACGCTCCGCACGCCAGAAGCGGCGATCTTCTTAGCCGTATGACACTATGGCAAGTATCGGGGGCGGTGCTCGTGTGGTGGCTCACGCTGATTGCAGCGTTCCGCGTCGGTAGCTCGATGGGACGTTTCGAGGGACGATGGCTCGGGTTTGAAGCTGGCGTACAGTCTGAACGTCGCGTGTCTACGCTCAGGCGTATGAGCGGTGAGCGCGACGAGAATTGAGGTGGAATGTAGTGAGGGAGCGCATTGGTATCAGCCTCCACTCGATTCACAATTAGCGAGCAGTGATGCCGAAGCAGACAAAGCAGTCCCCATCGCCCGCGCAATCCCAAGCGCGCGCCTCGGGTGAGAGCGTCAGTCGGATCGAGCGACCGCAACCACCGGAGGACGTCGCCGAAGAAGCGCTGCACCGAGACTACGAACTCTTTCGCCCCGACCGTGCGCTCGCCCGATGGGTGCGCGACACGTTCATCTACAGGGATGCACCACTCCATAACCCCGATCATGCGGAGTTAGAGGACGCCTTCATCGGCTTCGTCTGGACGAACGCGCCGAATGCGAAACGCGGACGCCGGATCTTGGGCACCGCTGAGTTGCCGAGCAGTCAAGGCACTTGGTCAGCCGCACGCACGCGCGGGCTCCTCCGCGACTGGTTCGGTCGCCTGCCCGATTTCCTCATCACACTCTACGCTCCCTACGAAGCCTCGACGACGGACGCGCAATTCTGCGCGCTCCTCGAGCACGAGCTCTATCACTGCCGACAGGCCGTCAACGACTACGGCGATCCACTCTGGTCGAGTGTGACCAACGCGCCACTGTGGACGATCAAGGGCCACGACGTTGAAGAATTCACGGGCGTGATCCGCCGCTACGGCGTCGTCACCAGCGACGTGGCAGCACTCGTCGACGCCGCCAGCCGTCCGCCACTGATCGACGCCGCGGAACTCGCCGGCGTGTGCGGCACATGCGCGCGATAGTTCCCGTAATCTCCCGTACAAACAGCGGACATGCCGAAGCACCTGACATCTGAGCAGCAACTCTTCATTGTCACTCGGCTGGCGACGTTCGAATCGCCGGCCGAAGTGCGCGATGCGTGCAAGAGCGAATACGGGCTCGAGATCACCCTGCAGTCACTCGCGTCGTACGACCCGACGACCGTCACGGGTGCGCGCGATCTGAGCCGGAAGCTCAAGGCGGTCTTCGATGAGACACGCGCGAAATTCCTTCAGGATGTCGAAGCGATTCCGATCGCGAACTCAGCGTATCGACTGCGGCAGCTCAACGCGATGTCCCGCGCGGCGATGGAGAAAAAGAACTATCCGCTCGTCGCGACGCTGCTCGAGCAGGCGGCGAAGGAAGTGGGCGGCATGTATACCAACGTGCGCAAGGTCGCTGGGCACGATGGCGGCCCAATCGAGCACCTCTTCACACCGGACGAGCGGATCGATCAAACGGTGGAGCTGCTCACGGTCGCGCGGAAGCGTATGGCGAATGGCGCGCCGAAAACAAACTAGCCCAGCTCGCGCAAAACTCCCGCCAGAATACGACTACCTGACCGCTGAGGAGCGCGCCCGGCTCGCCGCGCTGGCGAACCCGCGCGCGGTGCCGCCACTCACGTTCCGGCAGTTCGTCTCAATCGTTCGGCCACACTTCATCTGGTATACCTACGCCGTCCGGCTCGCGGCGGTGCTGCAGCTGGTGGCCGACGGCTTCTACAAGCGCGTCATGATCTTCGCGCCGCCCAGGCTCGGCAAATCGGAGATCGTCTCGCGACTCTTCTCCGCCTACTTCATCTATCGGTTCGGCGCGCGATGGGTCGCGCTCTCGTCCTATGCGGCGGAGCTGGCCTACACGCTGTCGCGCGCGTCGCGCGCGAATTACATGGACGCCGTGGGCAAGAACTCCACGGGCGGCGATACCGAAGCGGTGAAGCACTGGGAGACGGGAAAGGGCGGCGGACTCTGGGCCGCCGGCGTGCGCGGGCCCGCGACGGGAAAAGGCGCGGACCTGTTCATCATCGATGACCCCGTGAAGGATGCGACGGAGGCGGCGTCGGAGACGATTCAAGATCGCAACCTCGAGTGGAATGACGCGGTCGTCGACACGCGCCTCGAGAAGAACGCCGCGCGCATCGTGATTCAAACGCGATGGCATCAGAAGGATTTGGCCGGTCTGCTCCTCTCGCGTGAGTCGGGCGACGCGCCGGAGGGCTGGCACATCGTCTGTTTCGAGGCGATCAAAGAACCGAACGGCACCTACCAGTGGCCGAAGACGTGCACCGTGGAGCCGGACTGGCGGAAGGTGGGCGAGTCCGTCTGTCCCGAACGCCTTCCGCTCGAGCGCCTCGACACGATCCGCCGGCGCAATCCCTACGTGTGGAGCGCGCTCTATCAGCAGCGCCCGACGCCGAAGGAAGGTGGCACGTTCAAGCGCAGCTGGTTCGAGATCGTGCCGGGGCCGCCGCCCAAGGAAGACATTCTCGTCATCGGGCGCTGGTGGGATTTGGCGGCGACGGAGGGCGGCGGCACGTTCACCGTCGGCGTGAAGATGGCGCGCACGAAGCGCGGCCGATATTACATCCTCGATGTCGTGCGCGGGCAGTGGGGCGCGGGCACTCGAGATGCGCGCGTGCGCCAGGTCGCCGAGATGGACGGCAAGTCGGTGCGCCAGTATGGGCCGCAAGATCCGGGGCAGGCCGGAAAGACGGCAGCGGCGGCGTTTCGGCAGCTGCTCGATGGATTCCCCGTGACGACAATCATCGAAAGCGGAGATAAGGAGACGCGCGCGGACCCGCTGGCGTCGGCTGCCTACACCGAAGACGCGGTCAGCGGTCGCGTGAAGCTCGTGCGCGCGGAGTGGAACGAACCGTTCCTCGCGGAGCTCGCGGCCTTTCCCTACGGGAATGACAACGATCAGGTGGACGCGGCGTCGAACATCTACAGCGCGCTGTCGCTCTGGAAGCCGCCGGTCGTGAAGGCGTCCGGTACGCGAACCGTGTGGACCGGATAATTGTGTTCGCGATGCGCCCGATAGCGTTCCATGTGGAACACGTATAGATTGCTGGCAAGGCGCCTTTCGTCACGCACCGAAGTCCGGAGGAGAGACGCATGGGTGGACTGATGCACCCCTTTGGCGAGCCCGCGCGTACGGTACTCAATGCGGCGGCGGCGCCGCGCATGATGGAGCAGTACATCGGCTATATGCTCGCGCTGCCCGCGCCGCGCTGGTGGCGCAATAGGGACGAGCGTGAGTATCGAGTCTATCTCGCCTCCTTTCTCTCGGCGTAGAGGCAATGGCCTACGACTTCTCGACGATCGATGCCCAGCAAGCCAGCGCGCTGATCGCGGCCAGTAATGACCCGCTGGTCGCGCGCGAGTCCTCGTCGTCATCCACCGCGATCAGGAAGACGGTCGCCGACAGCGTGCGCCGCTTCCTCGCCGGCGATCACTGGCAGGACGGCGAAGGTTGGGTTGGCCCAAAACCGTCGAACACGCAGGCGGGCGCAGATAACACGCTCGCGCTCGCATTGATCAAGGAGCGCTTCGTCAGCCGCAACATGATTGAAGACATCACGACGCGGCACACCGACGGCGTCGTAGGGCGTGAGCCCGCGTGGGGATTCACGCCGGCGCGCCCGCTCGCGAACGATGACGAGCCGTCGGAAGACGAGCAAAAGCACATCGACGCGATCGAGGCGGCGCTGACGGCATGGTGGGACAAGCGCCAGCTGCACGCGCTCTTCCAGCGTGTGACGACGGAGATGTTGTTGTCGGGACGCGCCGTGATCCGCCTCTATGTCCCTGCCGCGCGCCTCACTGACGTCGTCGAGAAGGAGTCAGACGATACGGGCGACGCCACTGACGCGACGCAGCGTGGCCCCAAGCTCGTCACCGCTGACGGTGCGACAGAGTCGGCGTCGGACGAAAGCGATACGCCGAAGACAGTGCGCGCGGTGGTCGCATCCACACTTGATGACGCGCTTGATCATATCTTCGTCGAGCTCGTCATCTCCGATGCGGGGACGGTCTACACCGACACCGATTCGATGGAGCAGATCGGCATCGTCATCTACTACGCGCAGGGCGCAGTCGCGGGATCGCTGGGCCCCAAGATCGTGGAGACGACGTACCTGGGCGGCCGCGCCGACGTGCCGCGCGAGGATCGCCCCACGATCATCCGGATCGTCACTGCCGCGAACGATGAGGAGCCGACGGAGTTGCCGCTGTTGGGCAAGCTCACGCACTTCGCCGTCGTGCGTCCGCCGCTCGTCAATACATCGATCATCTCCATTCAGAAGGCGCTCAACCTCGCGATCTCCATGTTGCCGCGCAACGTCGAGACGTCTGGCTTTCTCGAGCGCACGCTGCTCAACTCGCAGATGCCGCTCTCGCTCGAGGAAGATCCCGGGACGGGCGAGAAGCGCTGGGTGGAGCGCGCGAGCTTTGTGGCTGGTGCGGGCGCGACGAACTATGTCCAGGGCGCCGAGTTCACGAACGAGGATGGCAAGACGCAAGTGCTCACGCCGGACATTCGCTATCGCGAGCCGTCACCGGTCACGCCGACGACCGAAGCGATCGACGCGCTGGTGGCCGAGATCCTTCGCGAAGCAAAGCAAGCGCACGTCTTGGGCACCGATCAGGTACAGTCCGGAGTCTCGCGCGTGCAGGCGCGCGCGGACTTCGAGAAGTCGCTCGGCCGGAGTCAGGCGGCGCTCGAGCCGGCGGGACGATGGCTGCTCGAGACGGCGCTCACGATGGCGTGCGTGTTCGCCGCGGACACCGGCGGCATTCAGGCCGACGCGTACCGCGCCACGTTCTCCTGCTTCACGGACACGGGCCCGCTGGATCCGCAGGAGAAGACGACCATCACCGAAGCGGTGACGGGCGGCCTTCTCTCAGCCGAGTGGGGAATGCAGGCGCTGGGCGTCGAGGACACCGACGCGGAACTCGCACGCCTCAACAGCGAGCCAGGCAAGCGCATCGAGCTTCGCACGAAGAAGCTCACGGCGTTGAAGGCGGGAACCGATGCCGGACTCTCACTCACCACCAGCGCCAAACTCGCAGGGTTTGAGGACGATGAGGTAACACTCATCGAAGACGACGAGGCGGCGAACCCGACGCCCGCGCCGTTGCCCGGTACACTGCAGCAGGCGAAGAACCCGGATGGCACGCCGAAGGTGGACGAGACCGGCGAGCCCGTGATGGAGCCGATACCTGCCGCGACGCCGCCAGCGCCGCCAAAGGACGCACCGACCCCCGCGCCGGCGGTTGCTGCGTGAGCGCCGCACGACTCGAGCGCCACTCGCGCATCGTATTGGCTCTCCACCGTCGCACATTGCCGCCTGGCAGCAAGGAGTACGTATTGCTCAAGACGAAGGCCGCAATCTTTCGGAGATACGACCGAACGCGCCACGAGAGCGCGAGGCGTGCGCGGGAAGAGGAAGCAGGCGGTCAGTCGCTGGATCAGCTACCGAATGTCTCGCCTCCTCTGTACCGACTCGCGAGCATCAGATCAGCGAATACTGAACGCTTGAGGGGGTGGTAATGGGCCGCCGTAAGAATCCCGCGCGCAAAGCCACGCCCACACCGCCCGTCTCTGCGAACGTGACGCCGGCGGATTTCGCCAGCGCACGCGAGCGCTTCCGAAAGCACGCGCCACGCCGCTTTTGGGGGCTCGCTGACGCGAAGCCTGCGTCCGAACCCAAGCCCAAGCTAAAAAAGAAGACGTAGCCGATGGAGACGCCGGAAGATTATTTCCCACTCCGCGTGAAGCGCATCACGAACGATGGTCCGAAGGAAATCGAGATCGTCTGCGAGCTCGGTCCGCTGCATGGCGAGCATGTGAGCGATGTTCCCAGTAACGCTGTGTTCTTCGCGCGAAGCCTGGATGATGGGACTGTCGTCGGCTATCGGCGCTGGCCCGACAACGTCTGGCGCTTCGATCCCACCGGCCCAAACAACTGATGCCGCCCAGCATCATCGGCTATCTCTGGAACGAGCTCGCCGGGCGCTTCATTGCGCCGAGCGGCCAGTTCGTCACCTTCGCGCAGGTGCGAAAGGCGCTAGACGCCGCCATCGACGGCGCTGGGCAGGACGCGCGCGGTATCGCCGCCGCATATTCGTCGGGCGCGATCGGCGTCGCGGAGTTCGAGCGCCAGATGCAGCAGCTCATCAAGGACACGCAGGTCTATTCCTCCGCCGTGGGCGCGGGCGGCTTCTCGAGTATCGGCGCGCGTGAGCTCTCGCTCCTCCAGTCGCGCATCGGCGAGCAGTTCGCCTACCTGAGCGACTTGGCCGACGATCTGGCCGCGGGCGTGCGCATATCGCCGGCGCAGCTGGCGGCGCGGAGCAACCTCTACGCGCAGTCGGCGCGCAACACGTACGACGTCACCTTCCGCGCGGGGCAGCTCGCCCGCGGCTACGGCGAAGAGCGCAACATCGTCCATCCGGGCGAGCACTGCGATATGTGCCTCGATCAGTCGGCGCGCGGATGGGTTCCAATCGGCACACTCGTTCCGATTGGGCGACGCACATGTATCGGGAATTGCAACTGTACGATCGACTACCGGCGGGCGGCGTGAAAAAGGACAAGGCGCGCGCCACGCATCTCCTTCACTGTGAACGGTGCCCGGAGACGTGGACGATTTACTAGCATCCCATACTGCCGCGTGACTCGCATGGAGATCATCCACAGGAAGCGCTCTGGCACATGAAGAGTCGCGTGCTCGAGTTCTCCTGCAACTGCGGCGCGCCGTGCATGGTGCCCGCGTGAGAGACGATGCGCGCGCCGCATCTTGCGCGCGTCTATTGCGTTCGCTATTACTTCAATAGCGTTCCCGGTATGTGACGACGCTACTCCGCCCCGCCTGAGTGCAGGGGTGTCGATGAAGTCCGAGTCTGTCACTGATCCACACCTGGCATCCGTGCGCTGAGCGCACAAACGGGAGCCCATCACATGGCCGTATCAGTTCCACCGGAACCGACGCCAACGCCCGCAGCGCCCGCGTCCACGTCCACTACCACCGGCACGAAGCCGGCTGGCGTTGAAGGCACGACGTTCAATCCCGACGAGGTCATCGATGAGCTGATCGAGTCGAAAGGCGGCGGCTTTCAGGGCGCGAGGCTCGCAGCCAAGAAGCTCCTCCGCGACAAAGGCAAGCTCCTCGAGAAGGTTGGTAATCTCCGCGCGCGCGTCGCCGAGGAAGGCAGCGTCGTGCTGAAGGGCGATGCACTCGCCGAGTACAACAAGCTAGTGGCGCTCAATCTCACGCCCGAACAGATCACCGAAAAACTCCAGCAGCACGCCGAGCTCTCGAAAGAGGTGCAGTCGACGAAGCAAGAGAAGTTGTTCGACGCCGTGGCTGAGTCGCTGGGTCTGTCCGTCAAGGGGTGCAAGGCATTCGCGCGCCTCGCCAAGACGTACGCCCTCGACATCCAGATGCGTGACGTCACGGTCGAGGACAACGATGGGAATGAGACGACGGTGAAAAAGCCGTTTGCTCGTGTGGACGGCAAGGGCGAGTACACGCCGCTCGATGCCGTGCTGAAGAAAGAATACGGAGAGTTCCTGCCCGCTCTATATGCAGACGACGACGCCAGCGATGGCGCCGATAAGTCTCGCACCAGTGACTCGGGATCGAGTCGCGGACACGCCCCAGAGCGCAAGGCCACTCCAATGGCGAGGCAAAGCGGATCGGCGCGGAAACCGCCCGACAAAGCTGAGCTTGGCGCAGTCGAGCGCACGATCGCCAATCGCTACGCGCCTCGGAAGGCCGCGACCTAGCGGATCCCAAGCGAGGCAGGCGACGGGCGACCCGCGTACACCGCGATCACCCTTGGAACCCGTAGGAGCGTGACACATGGCACCAACATCACGGAGCATGGTCGCTGCGGCGCCGACGCTCACCAGTCCGAATTGGGCTGGCGACAGTCTGGGCCGCAAGTACCTCATGCCCGCAGGTGGCAAGCTGGATAACGCGGCGTTCGGCGCAGCCGATTCGTCGGGCCGCCTCCCGATCCCCTCTGGCACCGTTGTGGGCCGCTCGATCGCGGAACGCAACGCGAATGCCCCGTTCGGCCCCGCCGCCGATACGGACGTGGACATCTACATCACCGCGTTCGATGTCTCAGATGTGCTGGTGAACGACGACGTGGAGCTCGCCCGTCCGTACGCGGGCCTCGTCGTGAAGGAGAACTTCCTGCCCACCCCGCTGGCGTCGCTCACCTCGACGATCCAGGCGGCCATTCGTGCGCGCTACACCTGCACCATCGGGGTGGCATAATGGATATTCGCACGCAGGTCGAGCGGATGTCCCTCGCGGGCGCGTTCCAATTCATCGCCCGCAACCCGCTCGCACAGTTCGGGACGCCGACGCGCCGCTACATTGGCGCCGAGTTGCTCCCAAATCGGACCGTCGAGTACAACAACTACATCGAGGAGTTCATCCGCTATCGCAGCATCATCGCGAACGCGGGTACCCGCTACTCGGCCACCCAGAAGAAGGGCGGCGCGCTGGTGGGCTCGATGCAAGTGAATCTGGCCGAGTCGGACAAGGCCAGCGAGCTCACGGGCCGCGACTACGATGCGCTCTTGCGCATCCTGGCGAAGAACGACAGCGAGACCGCGATCGCTGCGATCACGAATTTCGTGGAACTCACGATCAACGTGCCGCTCGAGGAGTGGCTGGAGCGCGCGCGGTGGCAGGCGATCGTGTCGGCGCTCGTGCAGCTGCGCGGCGATAACGGGTACACGGAGGATGTGGCGTACCCGAATCCCGGCGGACAGCGGGCGGCGGCATCGGCCGCATGGTCCACGAACACCACGGACCCGTACAACGACATCACCGCGATGGTGAACCTGGCGGCGTCGTTGGGCTACACGATCAGCCGCATCATCACGAGCCGCAACGTCGCCAACATCATGGCGAACAACAGCATCATGAAGACGCGGACGGGGAAGATCACCGTCAACGTCTCCGCGGCGCTGGCGGTGGCGCAGGGTCGGGCGTCGCTGCTCGAGATCAATCAGGTGCTGGGATCGGATGGGCTTCCGCCCATCGAGCTCTACGATCTCCAGTACCGGACGGAGACGGGCACTGCCCGGTTCATGCCGTCGAACGTGATGGTGCTGGTGGCCGAGACGGGGCGCGATCCGGGCCTCGATCTAGGCGACACGGCCGCGCTGGCGCCGGAGATTTTGGACCGGCTGCAGAACACCGTCGGCTACACGGCGATCGGTCGTGCGGCGGGCCAGGCGGACGCCGGTCGCGTGATTCGCTCGGAGGCATTCGACGACAAGCCGCCCCGCGTGTTCGCGGAAGGCTGGCAGACGGCGCTCCCGGTGATCACCGATCCGAACGCCATTTTCGTGATCAACTCTATCGCGTAAGCGATAGCTGCATGGTTGGTTCGCAATAGTACTTCGCGACGGTGGGCGGGATCAAACCCCGCAAGGGGCCCGGTGACGATGCCCGCCGTTCGCGAAGGTCTTTTCCATATCACGATTCATTTCACACGAGGCGATCCATGCCGCGTAAGGCGCCACTGCCCGTCGACACCAGCCGCAAGCTCGCGGGCTCGAAGATTTGGAACGGGGCCGTCTACTCGCCCGGAATGGAAGATCGGTTGCCGGAGGACTTCCCGATGGATGGGCCGCACTGGGCCGATCACGAAGAGGAGGATTCCGAGGCGCCGAAGGGCCTGGCCGCGCTCAACATGGCGGCACAGGAAGCGAGCGGCGATCCCGATGGCGGAGACGAGCCCGATCAGGGCGGCGAGCCGCCTGCCGATGGCACGGTGGCCAAGTCTGGCCGTCGCGCAGCGGTGAAGAAGACGAAGGGTCGCAAGTAACACGTGCTCTCGAGCGCGGATCTACTCACGCCGGCCGGGGAGATCGACGGGGCGCAGTTCTACCCATCGCTCTCCTCGCTCGACGTGTCCGCGCTCATCGACGCGTACGCCACGCAGGGCTACGCGAAGGCGACCGAAGCGGGAATCAGCGACTCGGGAACCGCCGACAAGATCGCCCGCAAATTCGCGTACTACCGCGCTTGGTCCGATGTCGTGAATCGTCTCACGCTCTCGCCCGCGTCGGCGTCACTCGCCGGCGATGTGTCGACGAGCTATTTGCAGACCCAGATCGACGAGTGGATCACGAAGCGCGATTCGTGGCTCGCGGATTTCCAAGCGCTGATCCCGACCGAGACGCCCACGCGCGCAGTCTCGCGCACGGTCGTCACCGCGCCGGTGTTCTAGAATGACCGCGCCGCTACTCCCAGCTGCGACACTCGCGAACATGCGCGCGCTGCAGGAAGCGAACATGCTCTCCGCGTGCGACCTCATCGCGTTCACGAACACGCGGGGGCCCGGCGGCACGACCGTTCGAACGCCGGCGGTTTTGGCGACGGTGAAGTGCCGCCTCACGATCGCGGGCAGTGCGCTTCCGATCGTGGCTGCGCAACCGACGCCCGCAGGCGATTTCGTGCTCTTCCTCCCCTACGGGACAGACACGAGTGCGGCCGAGCGGTACGTCGTGCGCGGGCCGGACGGCGCGGCGCCGGATTGGACGATCGAGCTGACCGATGCAGGACTCGACGAGCCGCGCACGTACGCGGCCTCGCACCGCGTGCGCGTCAAGCGCGCCGACACCGTGGAGGTCTGACCATGGGCGGACGAGGCGGCGGTGGCGGACGCAGCGATGGGGGCTGGCGACATCTCGCAGACGCACGCAATGCCGGGCGCGCGCCCTCGCCACCTCCGGTCATCCCCTTCCCCGTAGTTCCGGGAATCCCACTGATCGTCGATCACGTCACACGTCGGAACAGCACGTCTGCACCCGGCGGCGCGAGTGACTACGGCGGGATGTGGACGACCTCGAGCGGGGTCATTGGCGTGCGCAACAACGCACTCTATGCGCCGAATGGATTGGGCGGCGATCTCGCGTGGATGGATGCGGGCAAGCAGCCGTCACGAGTGCTCGGCACGATCAACAGCCCGGACTACGCGAAGTATCCGCCGCTGCTCGTCGTGCGATACATCGATGCGCTGAACTATCTGTACGTCCGCGCACAGGCGAGCAATCACAAGCTCGCGCTCTACTCGATGGATGCGGGCGTGGAGACGCGCATCACGGGCACGTTCGATCCCACGCTCGTCGACGGAGTGCCGTCCGTCGTCGAAGTCGACTACAGCATCCCGAAGTCTCTCATCGTCTACGCCGACAACATTTTCGGCATCGGCGTGACGCTCTCGCAGACCCTCTCGAACAAGTTCCTGAGCCAGACCAAAATCGCCGTCGGCTTCATGAACCTGACGAGCGGGCCCGTCGTCGCCAACAACGGCGCGTCGGTCACCGACATCCAGGTGTACGGCTAATGGCGCGAGGCGGAAGGCCCGGACGCAGTGATCCCGGTATGGGTCGCATCGTAGCGCAGCGCAATCTCGGAGTGCAGCCGCTGCCATACCCGGTGATCACGCCACCAGTACAAAACATTGTTGGCCCGTCAGCGATCGTCGGTCCTCTTCTCTTTGTGGGATAACTCCAATGGCTATCACCCCGTTCGTTACCGGCGATGCGCTCACGCAAGCGCGCCTTGCGCAACTGGTCAATGAGATCACTTCGCTTACCGACAAGCGCCCGGCCGCGGCCAATGCTGAGGATGATGAGTTCGATGGCATCTCGCCCGGAGCAGCCTGGAGCCTCTACAACGCGGGTAGCAATCTCACGGTCTCGCTCAATAAGTCGCGCCTCATTTTGTCGCTTGCTCAGGCAGAGTCGGCGAGCGCAATGCGCGGCATCATGCGGGCGACTCCTGCAGCCGGTGCGTGGCGATATGAAATCACGGGGATGCGCAATACGATCTGGTTCGGTGGACAGATCGGGCTCGCAGTCAGAAAGGCCGGCGGCACGGCGCCCAATGTCGCAAATGTGACGACGGACAAGACCTCGTATCTGTGCATCGTTGGTGGGCAAGCGCCGACGCTGTACGTGCAGCGCTGGACCAACGCAAACACCTACAACACGTACGATAAGGGCGGACTGCAAGCGAACGGGCTTGCGGCGCAGATCAACGGATTCGCCATCGCCTTCGACGGGACTGACACGCTGCATTTCTACTATACCTGCGACAACGGAGCGAGCTGGACTTCCTTGGGGACTGTCTCAGCGACGACCGTGTGCGGTGGCGCGCCAGACTCAATCGGCCTCGTGATCGATGCCGCTGCCGGCCAGAACACCTATAACGACGGCGGGTTCGTGATGTCCGTCGAAGCGTTCCGGCGGGTGGCGTAGGGATGGCGACCGTCTACCTCGTCGCGGCCGTTCTCGCTCTGGTGCTGCTGCTGTCGCTTGCGAAGCTCGGCCGCGTCGAGGAATACCATCACGGCTTTTGGGGCATCGCGGTCATCGCGTTGCAGTGGTCGCTCGACGCGCCTGTGTGGCTCGCGTGGCTCGGCCTCATGCTGCTGCTCGACGACACCGTGCAGCATTTCGTCGAAGCGATTGGCCTGCGTCCGCGCATGGCGGATTTCACGCCCATTCACAAGCTGGGAGCGTGGCTCATGGGACTCAACTGGAAGGGCATGGGCTGGTACGCGCCCGTCGGTATCGTCGTGCTCCTGGCCGCAGCTGCGATCTTCTGCGCCATCCACTGGGGCACCTGAGTCGTGGCGTACATCTCCGCCGAGTTCAATGCCGAAGTCAAAGTCATCGGCATTGATGGATTAGAGGCCCGACTCGCGAAAGGCGGGAAGGCCGCGCGCGCCGCGATCTTGAAGGTCGTCGGCGAGTCGGCCGCGCGCATCCATCAGCGCACAGTCGATCTCTGCCCCAAGCGCACCTTCTACATGGCGGAGCACGTGCGCACGGACTTCTCGGAGGGCGGCTTCATCTTCGAGACGGGCTGGGACGCGTCCGACTTCTTGGGCACCGTCGACGAGCGGGGACAGCCGCGCAGCTTCTATCCGTTCTTCGTGGAATTCGGCACGCGCCACATGGCCGCGCAGCCGTCGCTCTCGATCGCGTTCCTCGAGGAAGAGCCGCGCTACAAATCGGAGCTCGACGCTGCGCTCCGCCGCGCGCTCGAGGGATAGCCGATGATCACGCGTCGATCCACGCTCCCGCCGCTCACGATTGCCATGGTCACGGCGATCGAGGGAAGCGCCGCGCTCGATGCCATCCTCGCCGGCGACAAGGTCTACAACACGATCGTGCCGCCAAACTCGCCTCTTCCCTACTGCGTGCTCGGCCTCGCGCAGGAGACGAGCGACGACCTGTTCAACGAACCGGGCAACGCCTCCAGGCAGCAGATCCACTTCTGGGGTCGGAACGCGCTCGCACTCGGCAACATGGAAATGCTCGCCATCTACGATGCGCTCTATGGGCTCTTCCACGAGCAGCCCATCGCGATGACGGGATTCAGCTACGTCATCGGCTCGCTCCAGCTGATCGCGATCACCGAGGATCAAGACGGCGAGACGCTGCACGGCATCGCCGACTACGCCATCACGAGCCGACAGGAATGACGAACGACGAAACGCGGCACGCGATCGATGGCCTGATGCGCCAGGCCGTTGCTCTCGGCGCCATAGCGGATGCTATATTGGTACAGTGTCAGATGCTGCGAGGATCACTCGCGCCTGCAACTGCATCGGACACGTCTACCGTGGATGCTGCGCGCGCGAACATCGCGCCGGCGCCTGGGCAGGAGACTCCCGAAGGGGCTGAGGTCGAGCCACCTACCTTCGGTCGAGCACGTCCACCACGGAGACCGGAGTCATCCTCGTGAACAAGCCGAAGAAGAGCGCGCCGCACGCATCCGAGAAGCACGTCGCCGAGAAGCGCGCCTCTCATGAGCGCGCATCTGCGCCCCCGATGACGCCGCGCGAGAAGGAGCTGCACGACATCCTCAACCCGCCGGCGTCCGCGACATCTGGGCCCACGCTCGCCGAGCTCAAAGCCGCGCGCGAGCAGGAACTGCACGACAAGATCAACGTCCCTGAAGACAAGAATTATCGGCCGACGATCAGAACGCCTCTCGGACGCAACCCGAAAGCCGATAAGTCGAATGTTTGAGGCTCGTGTTTGAGGATGCATCGGCAATGACGGCAGCCTCGCGTGTGAGGAAGCTGGCAGCCCGTGCGTCCGCGCACCCGCAGAGCGAGGGCGCTGCCCGACTGCGCGCGCGCCGCCATGGACGTGGCGACGTAGCGGCGACCGTTGGGGTCCACGATGTCGGCGCGATGGGGAGGTCCCTGAGCGCCGTCCACACCGACACCGCGCATTCCACGGGCGACGCCTCCGCGTCGTAAGCCCGCGCGCACTACTCGCTTTGTAGGTAGGAGGTACTCCCCATGGCAATCGGCACCACGTTCCTCGGCTCCGCCGCGATTATCAGCGTTGCGCCGAATACCGGAACGGATGACGCACCGGTGGCGGGCACGTATGCGCCGCTGTCGAAGATGAACCAGATCGGAAAAACCTCGACGCGCAACTCGACGTCCGAGGCCGTGTTCATGGAAGCGGATCAGATCGTCACCTACGGCCCACGCGACCAGTCGTGGACCTTGGGTGGATTCATTGCGGCAGGCGACACAGGGCAGGATGCGCTCAACGACGCAGAGGCGTCGAACGACATCGTGTTCATCAAGGTGCTCTACAACGGCACCGACGGATTTTCGCAGGCCGTGCGCGTTGGCACCATCACGATCGGCCTCACGCCGACGGGCGTTCCGACGATCACCTACGCCCTCGCAAGTGCGGCGCCGGCGGTCATTGTGGGCGACGGCCCGCTGCACTAGCAGACGATTACGCACCACTGAAACGCGGCTCGCGCGTGTACGCGTGCGCGTCACGCGCGAGACCGCACTCACCTTGCTCAGGGAGCAACGGCTATGGAAGGCGATCAGACCGAAGTAACGGAGACGAACGAGAACGAGTTCGCGAGCAGCGGCCCGACCCTCGTCAGCGGCAGCAAGACGCGGAAGCGCCTCACGAATCGCGAGATCATGTCCGCAAACGATACGGAGACGCGCGACGTCGACGTGCCCGAGTGGAATGGCTTCATCACGCTCAAGGGCCTCACGTCGAAAGATCGCGACGCGTACGAGCTCGACATGAAGCGCGATAAGAACGGCGACCTCAAGAACAAGAACGTGCGCGCCTCGCTCGTCGCGCGTATGGCGGTCGACGAGCATGGGAACCGCCAGTTCTCCGACGAGGATGCCGCGTGGCTCGGACGGAAGAATGCCGCCGTCATGGACCGTCTCTATCTCATCTGCACTGAGATGAACGGCATGACGAAGAAGGATCAGGAGGAGATCGAGGGAAACTAGACTGCCGGCCGTGGCGCCGATTCCGAATAGAACTGGCGATCGAAAAGCTCCACCGACTGCCGTCGGAACTCGACCACGTACCGGCGTGGGAATTGGCGGAAATCGCCGCGTACTACGCATGGAAGGAGCATCAAGGCGAACGCGAGCAGGACGAACAGGCGGAGCGTGACGGCGCCGCGTTCGCGCAGGAAATCGTCCGCGAAGGAAAAGGTCAAGGCTCAAAGACTCCCGTGATCGAGACGCCACGGTGACACGCGAGAGGACACGCGAACCGTAACGCTCGATCGAACGCACCATCGGGGGGCTGGGCCGAGTGGCGACTATCTACCGACTGGTCACACAGCTTGCGGCGGATCCGGCTCCGATGGAGGCGGGATTCGCGCGCGCCCTCAACTCCGCCAAGGACTTCGCGCGCTCGGCGGCGGCGGTGTTGGTCGCCCCGCCGCGCAACGCGCTCGGCCAGTTTACGAAGTTCGGCACCGACGCAGCGGCGAGCGTCGTGTCGGCGCTGCAGAAGACCTTCGAGCAGCGCCAGGCCCAAGCCTTCGAGGCGCTGGCGCGTGGCTCCATCACGCGTCCGCAATTCGAGCAGATGGGTACGGAGTCGGCGACGGCATTCAATACCGCGCTGCTCAACAGCATCTCCAAGCTCGACGCGAAGAAGACGCTGTCACCGGAGGTGCGCACGACGCTGGTGAACGGACTCAAGGAGGCAGGCATCGCCGCCGGCAATGAGTTCGCGAACGGCTTCACGCAGGTGGGCTCCAAGCTCCGCTCGCTGGGCCGCGACTTCACACAGATCGGCATCGAAGCGTCGCTCGTCCTCACGGCGCCATTGGTGGCGGGCGCCAGGAAAGCGGTCGACGCAGCGGAGCAAATCTCCAAAGCGCTCGATCGCATTCAGGTCACGACGGGCGCCACCGGCGCCTCGCTCGACTCACTAGAGTCGAGTTTCTCGCGGCTCTTCCGGTCGCTCCCCAACTCCGCCGACGACACGGCACGAGCCATCAGCGGGATCGAGGTGGCCACCGGCGCGACTGGCCCCAAGCTCGAGGCGCTGGCGACGCAGGTGCTGAACTTGAGTCGCATCACCGGCACGGAGCTGCCCGGCAACGTCGATTCGACGCAGCGCGCGTTCAAGGCGTGGGGCATCTCGATCGATGATCAGGTGCGGAGTCTGGACACGCTGTTCAAAGTGTCACAGGCGACAGGAACGACCGTGGGCTCGCTCGCGGATTCGCTGGGCCACTTCGCGCCGGCGCTCCAGCAGTTCGGGCTCACCTTCTCCCAGTCGGCGGCGCTCATCGGGCAGTTCCAGAAGAACGGCATCGATGCGGACTCGATTCTGACGACGCTCCAGACGTCGCTCTCCAAGTTCGCCGAGAAGGGCATCGACGGCTCGCACGCGCTGCAGCTCCTGATCGATTCGCTCAAGACTGCGGGCTCGGATGCCGACGCGATCAATCTCGCCTCGCGCATCTTCGGCCCGCGCCAGGCGGCGCAGATCGCCGAGGCGGTGCGGAACGGCTCGCTCAATATCCAGCAGCTCACCGACAACGTTGCGGCGTCGGCGACGACGATCAACGACACGGCGAAAAAGACGGATGCGTTCGGGACTGCGATGAGCCTCTTGGGGCACACGGTCACCGATGCCGCGCGTCCGATCGGCGAGACGCTGCAGCGCGCGTTCGTGGCGCTCTCGCCGATGCTGACTTCTGTCGCGAGCGGTATCGGCGCGATGGCGACGGCCTTCGCGTCGCTGCCGCCGTTCGTGACGAACACGCTCACCGTCGTGCTTGCGGCGGCGGCGGCGTTCGGCCCCTTGGCGCTCGTCTTCGCGGGACTCACGAAGGCGACGGGCGCGATGGCGCTCGCCTTCGGCATCTTGAAGCAGGGCATCGCCTCCACGGCACTCACGACGATCGGCACGCAGGCGGCGACCGCCACCACGGGGCTCACCGCAGCCGCCGGCGCGACGTCGTCACTCGCAGCGGGCCTCAATCTCTTGGGCCGCACGGCGCTCGTGGGCGTCATTCTGGGCGCTATCGCGTTCGCGGTCAATGATCTGACGAAAGCGAGTCGCGAAGCCGCCCAGCGGCTGGACGACTTCAAGCATTCGCTCGAGGGGCTGTCCGAACGGCAACTCCAGATCAAGACCGACCAGCTGCGCGACGAACTCGCGGCGCGGCAGAAGCAGATCGACGACCTGCGCGCGTCGGCCAACCCGCCGGAGGGATTCTTCTCGCAGCTGGGACGGACGATCGCCACGGGCGACGACGCGACCGGCGGCCAGACGGGCTCGCAGGCGTTGCAGGCGCAACTCGAGAGCGCGAACGACGCGACGAAAGCGCAGATCGATGCGACGACCGCCGCCGCCGAGGCCGCGCACAAGGCGTTCGTGAAGGCAACCGCCGACGCGAAGGCGTTTCAGGATCAGGTGAACGCGCTCCTCCAAGGCACGGGGAAGTTCGTCACCGTCGATCCCACGGGGAAAATCCACGGCTCGCTCACGGCGCTCAAGAACGAGCTCGCCGGGCTGCAGGAGATCGCGTCCAAGGGCATTCCGCTTCCGAACATCAGCACGGGTGTCTTGGACGCCGCGATCCAGCATCTGCAGACCACCATCACGCAGATGGAGAACAAGGGGAAGGCCGGACTGGGCGACATCTTCGACCAGCTCTCGCCGTCGGTCATCGCGCTCGATCGCCAGGTGACGGCCTTGGTCTCCAAAGCGCAGAACCTTGGCGGTCCGCTGGCGCAGCTGTCCAACGCGAAGCTGAGCGCGTCCCTGCTCACGGATCTGGCGAGTGTGAATCGTCAGTTGGAGGCGCTCGGCGATTCGACGAGCCTGGATGCCGAGAAGCTGCGTGCGATGCAGAAGGCGCTCCAGTCCACGGTCGCCGCGCAGATCGGCTCGAACGTGAACAACTCGGGCGCGTTCAAAATCGATATCGATGGGCACATCAAGGCCATCACGGTCGACCCCGACGCCGCGGCGGGCGTCGTCGCGGATATCGCGAAGGGGCTGGAAGCCGTGCACGCGGCGGCCGAGCAGGCGGCAGCGCAGCAGCTCAACCTCGAGCGCGTGAGCGCGACGGGGAATCTCCGTGATATCGAGCTCGCCGGCATCGCGACGCAGGTCGCCTACCAGAAGGCGCGCAACGCCGAGGATGCGTTCCGCGCCACGGTGGACAAGTCGAACATCTCCATCGAGCAGCAGAAGGCTGCGCTCTCGGCGATGCTCGCCGAGGTCGCGCGCACGGGCGTCGCGCAGGACAAGATCAACGTCGCCATCGGGCTCGACCCCGACGACGTGTCGTTCATCGCGAACGACGTGCGCGACATGCTGGCGAAGCTGCCCAAGCCAGAGTTGGGACTCAAGGTGTTCGTGGATCAGCTGTCGCTTTCGAATGCGGTCGACACGCTTACGGCCACGCTCACGCGGGCGGATATCCAGGCGCTCGCAGGCGACAAGATCGGTGCGCAGATCACTCGACAAGCTGGCATCGACGCGCTCGCGCAGCAGTTCCACGACCTCGCCAAGACGATGGACTTGACCAATCCCTCGCAGGGGGACTTGGACACGTTCTTCAAGATTCAGGCGGCGGCGAGCAAGCTGGGCATCTCGCTCGACGCGCTGCAACAGCGATTCGAGGACCTCAGCGCCACTGGGAAGCTCGATCGCCTCACGGCGGCGTTCGCGAGCGCCACGACGGCGGCGCTGGGGACCGACAACGCGGTGGCGAAGCTCGCCGAAGGACTCGCGAGTGGCGTCGACGCGGCCATCAAGCTGAGTCACGAAATCGATGCGCTCAGTCGTGGCGGCGGGTTCGACAGCGTCATCGCCTCCATCAGCTCGATCGGCAATATCGTCGGCGCGGTTGGCGCCATCGGTTCCGTGCTCGGCACGCTCTTCGGACCGAGCGCGCTGGACAAGGAGCACGATCAGATCCTTCAGGCGAACAATCAGGCGCTCAAGGATTTGAAGGGGTCGCTGGATCGTGAGGCGGGAACGGCCGGCCGGATCGATGACTTGGCGCGCGCGATCTCGCAGACGACGACGCAAGCCTTCCACGATCTCGTCGCGAAAAACAGCGCTGGCGGCTTCGATGTCACTGATCCGACGAAGGCCGTCAAGGACGCGCTCTCGACGGAGCTCTCGCAGTTCGGGCTCTCGCTTGATCAGGCAGAGGCAGCGGCCAAGTCGCTCGGCATCACGCTGCTGGACAGCAAAGGGAATCTCGTCGGGCTCAAAGCGTTCGGCGATGCGCTCGCGCTGGAAGCGAAGATCATCACCACGCTCGGCAATGACCTAAGCACACAGCAGAAGCTCATCTCGGTGCAGAACGCCATCAGTGGCAAGCCGACGACCGCCGCGAGCACGCTGCAGGATCAGATCGACGCCATCGCGAAGGTGGCGCCGACGATTGGTCAGACCTTGGAGGCGGCGAACGAGCAGGGCGCGACCGCGCTCCGGCAGGCGCTGCAGCATCTTGTCGACGGTATCAAGGCCGGCACGATCGCGTTGAGCGATCTGGGTGGCTTCGCGAATGTCGCCGACTTGCTGGATGCGCTGGGCACCACGGCGGATGATCTCAACGCGCTGAGTTCTGCCGCGTCGAGTGTCACCGACGCGCTGCTCAACGTGCCCGCGGGCTTCAAGCGCGCGCTCACCGAATTCAACTCGCAGCTGCCGCAAGCGCCGCCGGGCACGCCGACGACGCCCATCGTGCAGCCGCCACCGCCGCCGCCGACGGACACGACGCCCACGCGTCCGCCTGATACCACGGGGCCGCTCTTGGCGCTCGTCCATCAGCTCTTGGGCCCGCAGCCCGGATCGCTCACGGCATCGCTGGAGTCGTCGCTCGACAAGCCCACCGATTCGCTCACGCGGCTGTCCGTGTCCGCGAGCGATGTGGCCGATGCGCTCGATCGGATGCTCGGCGCGACGCCGACGCATGTCGGACAAAGCTCGAACGGCGTCGTGGGCTCGTCGCCGCTCAATCTGTTCCCCGAAAGCGCGTCCACGCCGGCGCGGCAAGTCGTGGTGCACGAGCACTACAACTTCGGCGACGTCACGGTCATGGCGAAGGACGGGCAGACGATGGAGCAGGCATTCGACGAGCTCAAGCTCGTCGTGCGCAAGCGCTCACGGCAGCTCACAGGGAATTCGATGGACGTCCTCGCGGCATTCCAGAGAGGATAGGAGAGAGACGATGCCGAGCATTCGCTGTTTCGTTCTCGAGCCGACGGGGCGCGCGCAACGGTCACTCAGGCGCTACGTGTCCTCATCGGACAAGACGCGCGCGTGTCCCCTGCCCTTCGGCTACCACGATGCGAGCCGCCCGTTCGATGTCGTGCGCGTACGCCGCGCAGCGAATGGGACGTGGCGCATCTCGAGCAGCGGCGCGCCGCCGCATCGTGATCGGCAATGGCCCAAGCGGTGCGCGTGCGGCTATCGCTTTCTCGCCGATGACCAGTGGCAGCTATTCTCGGAGGTCATTTACAGGCGCACAGATACCCGCGAAGAGATGACGCTCAGGGAGGCGCCCGTCGGCGCGATGTGGAACGCCGACTGGATGTCGTCGTTCAACAAAGGGGCAGACGGTCGGTGTCTCGTCGTGAAAACGCCGGGCGGCGAATGGATGGTCGACGGCGATTCCTACAATTCGGACGGCACGCTGCAGCACTCGCCCGGCTGGACGCGGAGCGGCGAGTGGCCCGACGTCACCGCATCGCCGTCGATTCTCATGCACCGCGGCGGCTATCACGGCTGGCTTCGCGGCGGCTATCTGGTGGACGCGTAAATGTCTGCCTTTCTCACGCTCGATGGCACCGACTTCCAAGTGCAGACCGCCGGCGCGACCGAGGGCGAGCCCACGTACGTCGGCGAGTCCGCGCGTGCGTTCGATGGCTCCTACCGCTCTGGGATCCGCGGGGCGAAACGCACGTGGACGTTCACGCTCCGCTCGATGCCGCAAGCAGACTTGGCCGCGCTCAAGACGCTGGTGGGGCTCGAAGCCTCGCTCACGGCCACTGGTGAATTCGTCGGCGGCGAATCGGTGCCGGTCGTCGCGCGCATCGGATCGACGCCGTACACGCAGGACGGCGTGACCTTCAAGCGCGTCGCCACGCTGACATTGATCGAGAAGTAATGGCGCGCACCATCACGAGCGACGAGCGGGACTTGCTCGCCTCCGATCACGCGAATTTCTATCTCCGCGTCGAGGTGAAGGACGGCGCGGACGCGTGGCGCGATCTTACCGACGAAGGTGACGTCAACTACGTCGAGTCAGTCACGTTCGGCGAGACGATCGACGCGCCTACGGCTACGGGCTCGGTCACGCTTACGCGCGAGCAGGGCGGACTCTCGCTTTCCCCACTCATCACCGATTCGCCGCTCAACTTGAGCGCGGGCGACTACGCTCCGCTGCTTGACTTGGGACGCGCGATCCGCATCTCCACCGCCGTGACGCTGCCCGACGTCGCGCCCGTCTCGGGCGACTGGAAGGAAATGTTCTTGGGGCAGATCACGGATGCCGATTGGGCATCCTCCCCGATGACGCTCACGATCGCGGATCAGGGGAGCTATCTCCTCGATGCGCAGATCGAGACGGTGCGCACGTACGGCGCCGCCGGCGGCGTGCCCGTCGAAGCCGAGATGCAGCGCATCTTGGATGACAACATGGGCGCGGGCACGGTGACGCTCTACACGCCCGTCTCGCCGACGTGGAACATCCTCCCGTACGACCAGGCCACGGGCGGCTTGCTCGATGCGCTTCGCGCACTCGCGCTCCAGATCGGCTGGGACGTGCGCTATCGCTACGACTCGTCGGGCGTCTCGCGGCTCACCTTCTTTTCCGTCGATCGCGCGAAGACCGTTCCTGACTTCACGATTGGGCCGAGCGAGTATCTCAACGTCCAGAAGCTCGCGATCAGCGACGCAGACATCATCAATGTCGCCAAGGTGAATTACCAGAATAAGACATCGTTGGTGATTGGGTCGGCAATTGCGTCGGACGCAGGCTCGATCGCGGAGTTCGGGCGCCGCTACATGGAGATCGGCGAGGGCTCCTCAAGCAATATCGACACCGCCGAGGAAGCGCAGAGGATGGCAGACGCCGCCGTCGCGGATCTCGCGCAGCCACCAGCGGATCAAGCGATCGAACAGTTCTATTTCTGGCTTGTCCAGCTGGGCGATCTGGCCGGGTATCTCGCCAATGGCGTGCACTACAATGAGGATCAGGCGTTCGGCGTTATCTCGTATCAGCACACGCTCTCCATCAACACGCACCGCACCACGATCGCTGTGCGCGGCAAGATCGCGGGCGCCTATCGTCAGTGGCTGCTCACGCGAAATGGCCAGTTCTCGGGGCAGATCACGACGGGGCCCGCGCCGCTCATCTTCCCGCCACAGGGCGAGCTCCAGGCATTCGAAGACCCTGCACGCGATGGGATGATCTGGCAGCAGGTGCGCTTCGACAAGCTCACCAAGTTCATCGACCTCTACGCGTTCGAATCGGCTACGTCTCCGACGCCGATCCCCGCGCTCTCGTCGATCGATTCCTCCTACCATCTCCAGCGGCAGGACGGCGACCAGTGGAATGGCGATGACGTCGACTTCATCGTGGGCGTGGCGACGCGCGCGAATTACTACCGGAAGGTCATCGGGATCGGCATCGGCCCCGACGGCGATCGCGGGCCCATGATCGTGCAGGAAGTGCAAGCGGTCGACGTTGGCGCGGGACCGACAGCGCCGCCCTCCGCGCTCGCGTTCGTCCCCGCCGAAGCGAGCAACCGGCTGACGTGGACGGTGGGTGATGCGGACGCCTATCACATCGTGTTTAGGAACGGCATCGGTAAGGTGCTCCAGCCCGGCGTCTCCGCGTTTCTCGATTCGAACATCCAAGTCGACATCGCGCACACGTACGAGATCTGCGCGTGGAAGAACGGGCAGACGAGCGCGAAGTTGAGCTTCGGGACGGCTGGCCCAACGGCCGGCGGATCAGGCGCGCCGACGTGGCAAGCGGGTTACCCGCTCCCGATTGATGAGAACGGCGTCGACTTCCGCTGGGACTGTGATCCCGCGACGACGGAGATTGCGATCGAGGTCTCGCCCTTCACGATCGTGGGACTCTTCTATCCAATCCAAGTCTTCACCGATGGTGGTCACATTCCATCGGGCGCCGTCACCGACACGAGTCAAGCGCGGGGCACGCGGATGCAAGTCAGGCTCCGTGCGCTCGTCGCCGGCGTCTATAAATATTCGGTGCCCATCTACGTCACGTGGGGCGCGTCGAAGAATGCCCTGCCGACATTTGAGGACGGCACGCCGTGGCGGACCGTGAGCGAGACGACGTTCAGCTGGGCGTCGAATGCCCCGTTCCTCCTCATCAATCCCGCAGTCACGATGCAGGTCTGGGCGCAGGTCGTGGCCGGCGGTCCCATGACGATGCTGTATGAGGAGACGGATCTCGCGCTCGCACGGAACGGGACGTTCGTCTATACCGCCGGTGACTTGGCGGGGCTCAACGCGCAGCTGATCGCCACGTACCTCGTGGGCGGCAGCGCCTACGGTCGCGTCGTTCGCATTAACGGGAGCCTCTGACAATGGCAGCGCCACCGATCAAAGACACGACGGGACGGCCAGCGAAGGAACTCTTGGGTGCGACCGCCGATGATCCACTCGCGGGCGGCATCGGGAACCTGTTCGATCTGCTCTCGCGCGCACGCATCGTCGCGTACTGGTTGGCGGGGACCGGCGTCATTCCCGCAGGGTTGGGTAGCGGCGCGCTCTCGCTCACCACGAGCGGCAATCATGAACTCTTGGGGCCCGTCGACTCTGGCAGCGAGCCGACAACGCTCGAGGCGCAGGAGCGCCATCGCTGGCACACCACCGCCGAGACGAATCAGGAGGCGGGCGTTGTTAGCGCGCCGTTCATCTTTCCGACGTCGGAGACGAGCGGCGCGCCCGGCTGGGGACTCTTCGCGCGTGTCACGCATCTCGCGAACGGCGACGGACCGCGCTACTTCGCGGGCCTCTACTATCCGGGCGCGCTCACAAACGTTGATCCGACGTCCGATCCCGGTGGCATTCCCGGCACGCTCGACGATCCTGCCATCCAGGTAGGCATTCGACTCGACGATGGCGATACGAATTACAAGTTCTCCTACTCGGCGGGCGGCGACAGTGTGAGCCCCGGCTCGCGCACTGATGTGGACTTGGGCGTCGCAGCCGCGCATGGCCCCGCAGACGAGCAGGTCTTCGATCTCACCATCGTGTGTCTCAATGGCGTCGCGGGGTTTCGCTGGCGCGTCGTGAACGCGAACACGGGCCTACTCGTCGGCTCAGGGATTGTGACGACGAACGCGCCGCCGGCGACGCACCCGCTCGCGTTCGCGGTACTCGGCAACACCGTTGCGGCGACGACTGGCGTCGCTGTGGGCGTCGTCTACATGGTGACGGTGATGGAGCACATCAACGCGTTGATCGTGAGCGGGCCGTCAGGGTCCGTCGACGACGGCGGCGGTGGTGGCGGGGATGACTCGCCCCCGCCAACGGACTGGCCGTGGCATGAGGAGTTCACGGAAAGCGATTACGCGGCCTTCTATGCCAAGTATTCGGACGGCGGCGCCATCGGCCCCGCGCCCGATCCGCTGACCGTCGGCAGCGACGTCGTCATCACGGGGGGCGCGATCGAGGTGAAGGGGAATGCGACCCCGTACCAGATCAGCATCGGCCTGAACAGCCTCACGACTCCAGCGCGCGAGTTCTGGGTCAAGGTGGAGATGGAAATGGTGGGCGGTGCGTTCGATACCGCGCACGATCCCGTCTCCGTCTTCGCGTACTCGGATAGCACGTCGCTCGAAGCCGACATGACGACGGACATTTTCGGCAACTCCAGTCCCTTCCCGTATTGGGTCGTCGTCTATCCGGCCTTCACGCACGGGGCCACGGCTGTCAATCGAGCGCTGCCCGCCGGCACGCACACGTTCATCATGTGCCTGAGCGAGGACAGCTCGACGGTGCAGCGGGGCGAGCTCTGGGTCGATGCGACGGCGGGCGATACCCCGGCGAGCAATACGACGGCGAAGACTTCGGGCGACGGATTCTCGACACTCACGTTCGGGCTCTTCGGGCCGACGGATCCCGCGCGCACGCTGCGCGTAACGGATGTCTCCTTCATCGCTGGCGACCGGGCAAGCGACCCGTTCTCCATTCTCTAACCCTCCGCCGTGCGAGCATGGCCAATGAATCGACGAGGCACGGTGCGTGTGGCGGCAGGTGTAGGGACGGCGCTCGCCGGCGCGGTCTGGGGGGCGATGGAAGTCATTCCGGAACCGCATGGCAGCGTCTTTCCGCAAACGTGGAGCGGCGTCGCCCTCTGGATCGGGTTCGTCCTCACCACCTGCGGCTTTCTGTGGCTCATCTTCGGACCGTTCCTCAAGGAACGGCTGCGACGCTTTTTGCAGGATGCGGAGACGTTGCTGCTCTTGACCAAGCTCCTGGGGGACATGCTGCAAACGCCCGATGTCGGGCGCGTCATTAAGGCTGTCTGTATCGCGCAGTTTCCCGAACGGTTTGAAGAAACGGAAGAAATGTGGAGCCGGATCGTCGAGCTCGAACGAGAGGTGACCAGCGTGAGACAAAGTTTCGCGGAAGTCGTAGAACCGTCGCTCGAGCGCATCGAACAATCGACGCGCGGGCTCGAGCAGCAGCTGCGGGAGGCGCGGGATTCCACTGCGCAAGCGCTTGAGAACGCGGTGCAGCGCGTCCGCGATGAATTTCGCGATCACGGCGGCCGTCGCATGAATCCCCGTTGAATCGGGTGCGTCCGCTCTATCGCGGACAGTCGTGTGTGCTATTATTCGGTACGCGATAGCGCACGCTACGGAACACAATGCATCCCTCGAGCGAGGCAGCCATGCAAATACTCGACACGGCGATATCCTGGGCGCGTGCAAACCTCAACATCGCTGCCGGTGCGCTCGCCTTCGGCGTCACGCAGTGGCTGCTCACCATGCTCAAGCTGCAATATCTCTTGGGTTTGGCGACGGCGATTGCCTACCTGGTAGGCCGATTCGTCGAGGTCGCGCTCACCCCGAAAGTCCCGGCGTTTAGCGCGCCGCAGCCGCTGTACCGCCGGAAGCACTAGAGTGATGCAGTCGGAGGCGGTCATCGACTCGGCGCGGGCGATCATGGCGCTCCACCACTCCTACACGACGGCGGGGCTCATCGTCGCTCTTGTACTGGAAGCCGTGGTGATCGCGCTCCTCCTCTGGCATCGCGGGTGGGGATGGATCGCGACGGCGCCGTTGACGAACATCCGATTGGCCAATGGGATCGCCATGGCGTCGATGTTCATCCTCTCGGTAATGGCCGTCGGCTACGCGACCGGCACGTATCCGCCGGTCGAAGTCATTTTGGCGCTGGGGAGTTTCATCCTCCTCATGTGCGGGCTCGACGTCACGCAGTTCGGCATCAAGCGCTGGACGACCGATCCGAACGTGACGAGCAATCAGAACGTGCAGGCGGGCATTACGCCTGGCGCTCCGACGTCGCCCCCTGCTCCGCCGGCGGCGCCAGCGCCCGACATTCCCCCCGCTGTCGATCCGGCACCGATCGCGCCCGCGGTGATCACGCCGCCGCCTCTCGCCTCGCGCGCAAAGGCGTCTCTCCCGCCGCATAAATACGAGCCGGGGAATTGAGGTGACACGCTAGTGGCGTTTTCCGACCTGATTCCCTCGTCGGCCAAGTGGCTCGACCCAGCGGTGACTCCGCCGCTCCAGCTCGCGATCGTGAAGCGCGCGTATCTGGATATGGATATTGCCGAACATCCGCCGGGCTCCAACCGCTCCGCGACGATCGATCAATATTTGCGGGATGCTGGCGTGCCGGAATCCATCATCGCGAGTGGCCGCGGCTACTGGTGCGCAGCTGCGTTGGGCGCGTGGCATCGCTCGAGTGGTGCGCAGGTGCCGCCCAACTACGCCGACTGCGATTCGTGGGTGTCGTGGGCGAAAGAGAACGGGCTTTGGCTCGACGCGTCGAAGATCCCGAAAAACGCAAACAACAAACTCGCGGGCTATTCGGCGTTCTATGGTATCAAAGGCGACGCATCGCATTGCGGACTCATCACGCGATGGGACGATTACAAGCGCAACATCGAAGGCAACACCTCGAGCGGCACCTACAGCTCGAACGGCACGCTCGTCGACTCGAAAGACGTCTCCATGATTCGACTGCTCGGCTTGGTGCGTCCGATCGCGCGCGCGGCGTGATGTGATTCGCGAAAACGACGCGAATAAATTTGCTTGACGACTAATAGCGTTCGCTATATAGTGGCCCCAAGTTCTGATATATCTTTTTTCATCCACCCGCGGCGTACGCGGCGACGTCAATGTGCACACGCGCTTCCCGATCATGGATGCGGGGCCGCGAGTGCGCAAGCACATGATGTCATCGTTCGGTCTGTGGCGTGTGCGAGGGATGTAACCCACCGGCGTCTTCAGGATGTAGCACAGGCCACACGCGTTGTCTCCCTCTTTCGCAGGCGTCGCATGGGTCCACGGACGGCTACTCGTATCACTCCTCTCACCATCGCTCGGGTTTCGCTCGGCGTGATCGTCGGCTATGGAGCGGCGCTCACGGTGGCGTTCGCACTGTACTGGATCATCTCGTGCGTCTTGCGCTCTGCGGTGCGCGTATTATGATGGGCCTCCCGCGAGCGATCTGGGGTGTCCTCGGAATTGTCCTACTCGTGCTTGTCGCGCTGGGCTGGCTGCATCTGCACGATGCGCGGGTTCGCGATACCGCGCAGGCGCACGTGTCGATCGCAGCGAAGGACGATACGATCCACGTGTTGCGGGGCGCCGTCACATCATTGGGCCGTGCGATCAAGGCCGCCGATAGCGTTCTCTTAGCCGTCAAGGGCTCGGTCGTGCGAATCGCGTACGTACCGAAGGCGACGAGTGACTACATCGCGTCGCTCAACCATCAACTGGATAGTATGTCGTCGCTGGGTGGAACGACTGTGCCGATCACGACTGCCAGAAACTTTCAGACGCAATTGAACGCGTGCACGAAGGCGCGCAACGCAGCGGCAGCGGCGGCGATGATCGAAGAGGATGCGTGCGCGCGAGCCACGCGGCTGAGAGACGCCCAGATCGACACGCTCAAGGGAATCAATCGGCTGCTCGGTGATCAGCTCACGGAAACGCGCAAACTTGTCGGTCTCTCCACGCCACGATTCACGCCGTTCGCGGCGACAAACTATTCGCTCACCCGAAAAACATGGGATGCGGAGGGCGGCACGAAGATGCGCCTATTCGCCGGATTCCACGCGCGGGCACTCCTTCGCGTTGGGAACCTGGGCGATTCGGTGGTGGTGATGCGCGATTCTCTCGCAGTCCGCATCAAACACAGCTGGGATGTGACCGTGGGGGGGCTCTATGAATTCCGGTGAGCGGCCACCGCTGACGCTCGTACCGACGGGCCCGCGGGGACGTCGGCGGCAGCGGACGACTGCGAACGAGATGCTCGACGATGCGCTTGAGGATGCGCCGCTAGACCCGCGTGCCCACACGCTCCCGCGCGGCGTGCACGGAATGCCATTCGCGGATTCCGAGGGCGCGAGCGTGATCCTGCTCGTCGCCGTCACGTCCAAGGGCGTGCGGGTCTTCGAAGAGGAAGTGCGGACGCGCGGGCAACAAGCGCGAGCGATCGCAACGATGGTGGATATCTTGGACTTTCTGGACCCGCTCGAATCGCGGGCGCCCATCCAGATCGCTAACTAGCGCTCAAGCCGTCGCGCGAGCTCGCGAACGGACCTGCTAGGCGCGACGCTTCCTGGTGTCGCGCTTGGGCTTGGGCTCAATGGAGATAGAGGGATCGCGCTCCTGCCGCGAGAAGAACTCCGGCGGGACCACGGGCGTCGTGGCGCCCACCGTTGGATTTGTGGCGGATTTGGGGCCGAACTCGCCCGATTCCACCATGTTCTCGAGCCGCTCGAGATCCCTGCGCATCACGCGAATGGCCGCATAGGCGCCTGACTCGAACGTGTCGTCGTGCGCGCGTTCGCTACGGCCCGATATGAAATCGAACGTCACGCCGAATGAGCGCGCGAGTTTGGCCAGCGTATCTGCGCGCGGGTGGTACTTTCGCTTCATGATGTTGAATAGCGTCGGCTGCGCGATGCCTGTGTGACGCGCGGCGGCGGCCATATTCCCATCATGTCGCTGCTGTATCAGCAAGGCGAGATTGCTGGGATCGAACGCACGCGCTCGCGCGCGCGTCTTCGCCGCTTTCTTGTCTGGTATAGGCATCGCTATTAACTTGATAATGGAAACGACATACGCCACGGACGGCCGCGATCGCATTCGCGCGCGAATCGAGACGCGCGCTTCTCTGTTAATAGTTGAAACTATGACCAAAGCGGCAGTACGCAAGAGAAGGCAAGAAATGCCTACGTCAGCGTCTGGTAAACCCGCGTTTGCGCCGCTCCGCTTGAAGCTCCCTGGACGGCTCCGCGAACTGCGCGAGCGGCTGGGGATGTCCGAGTACACGGTGGCGGCGGGCATCGGCATTTCGCAGCCCACCTACCATCTCATCGAAACCGGGGTGACGGCGCTCTCCCTCTCGCGGCTGGGCGATCTGGCAGCGTTTTACGAGTATCCGCTGGCCATGCTCGCCAAGGGCTACGTGCTCACGGCGGCGGAGCAGAAGACCGTAGCGGCGGCTGAGCTGCTGCGCGCGCACGTCGTGAGCGAACCCGACCGGGCGACGGCTCCAGTGTAATTCCCCGGCCGTCGCGGCCTCACAACTGCCTGTAATGATTAATAGCGTCCCCTATTGCTTTAATAGAGGACGCTATTATATTCTATTGTGTCGGCGGTTTCCACAGACACGGGAGGGAGGATATGCAGACGGGCAATACGCGATTGATTCTCGGGAAAAAGCCACGCGACGCTGAGCGACAGCGCGCGACGGCTGAATGCCTCCGGTCGCAGGGATACGCAGTCACGGAGAGTTGCACGCTCGCTGGCGCGTACATCGTCGACACGAACGCCCCGCTTCGCATCGCACTGACGGCGAAGCGCCAAGCGCGCTCTACGGCGGCCACGTGAACTGCCAACGCAAGGGCACCAACGACGCGATAGCACTCCGCCTTCGCATGAATGAGCTAACGACGGCTGAGCTTCAGCGTGTCGTTAGCTCACGCGATCCGGAGAACCAGCGGAAATTTTCTTCGCCGCTTTCGATGCGAAAGGCAGCAGCGGCGATTCTGAAAATGAGGGGCGTCGCATGATCAACACCGCGCTGTATCGGCTCTCCTTCCCCATTCCGACTGCCGAAGAGATGGCAGTCTCGCGTGCGAACATGGCGCGTCTCCGCGAGACGCCCTGCCCTCCCGAATTCCTGCCCGACGGCATGACCGCCGAGCAAGCGCGCGAGATCGACGCGCGGGAAGCATCCGACGCGGCGGACGATCGCTGGCTCGACATGCAGGACGAGTAGTTCCCTTTCACCACAAGGACATGATTACAATGACGACCGCAACCACACCCGCGCACGGCACCACGCGCACGCCAACCGTCTCGCTCTTCGATCGCGCAACGGCCCTCGCGACCGTTGATCAATGGATCGAAGAGCACGCCGATGAGGTGATTGCCAACGGGGGCGAGCTGACGCCCGCGCTTGCGCAGGTACTCGAGCAGGCCGAAGGCGACTTCAAATCGAAGATCGAGCGCGTCGGCCTCAAGTGCAAAGAGTTTTCCGCGAATGCCGAGATCGCGAAGGGCATGAAAACCGCGATCAGCGCGCAAGCCTCCGCGATGTTGCAGCGCGAGCGCATGTGGGAGAATGCGGTGAAGTCGCTCAAGCAGTACGCTGGCATGTGCCTCGCGGCGGCGAATCTGACGAGCAGCAAGACGCCTGCGTGCACGGTGCGGATCCAGAACAACCCCGAGACACTGCGTCACGTCTACCAGCCGGGCGATCTGCTCGCGATCGCGGACGCTGCGGATGAATGCACACGCTCGCGCGACGCGCGCGATCCAGACTCCTACGCGCCAGAGCCGTCGCCGATCGCGCGATTCATCACGGTGACGCGCAGCGCGACGATCGACACGAACGCGCTGCTCCTCGCGATGCAGGCGCGGTACGTCGAGCTCATGGATGAGGCGGACGCGCTGGGCTGGCGCGACCTCGACGGCGAAACGATCGAGCAGCTACAGGCGATCGACGAGAAGGACCGCCCGGCCGCGATGAACAAAGCCGTCGATGCACTTCGCTCGGCGTATGCAGCTACGGAGATGCAGCGCGACTTCCCTGGCTGCACGATTGTCCGCGGCGCACACGTTCGCATTTCGTAATTCCCCGCTCCACCCGTTCCACTCTGCCTCAACCCTAGGACACCCAATGGCTACACTCAAGCTCGCACCCAACCTGCCCGTTCGCCTGGCCGTGAAGTACGTCGATGCCGTGCCGCCGAACGATCCGAAGTATGGCCCGCAGACGCGGCTCAAGATGGACAACGGCGACCTGCTCTATCTCAACGGCAAGGCGTCTGACACCCTGACGGAGCTATATCAGAAAGGCGTCATCGCGGAGATCCCGTCCGTGCTGCCGACGGTGCCCGGACAGGATAAGGTGAACGTCAAACTGCGACCGGGCGTGAAGGACGTCACACTGACGCTCGAACAACCTGCCGGCGAGAAGTACGGCACGGTGCGCGTCGCCGGCGGGAATGGCGCGCCACCGCCCGCGCAGCAGCCTTCTCCGGCCTCGCCAGCCCCGTATGTCCCGCCGCCGCAGGAGACGGGCGCTCCGCCGGCTAGCAGCGCGCACGTGGGACACATCGGCGGCCAGCCCGCGCGCGGCGGGATGTACACGAATCCGCTGTACGTCTCGATCGTGGAGTTTGTCTGCCGCGACATCGTGCCAGTGGTGCAGAACGGCTCTGGGTTGCGCATGACGTCCGAAGCGATCAGTGCGATGGTCGCGCAGGTGTGGATTCAGGAGTGCAAGCAGTAGCGCAGGAGCGGCGAGCGGGGGTGCCTTACCCCTCTCGCCGCGCTCCAATTAATTGTGTTCGCTATTGCATCTCTATCGGTTCACAATTAGATATCCGCGTCCTACCTGTCGCCTAATCGGGATTTCGCTATGCCAGGAATAGTCGTTCTCACCCGTGCCGCCCAATGAGTTCCCGACGGCACACGTCCGACGCGGAAGGGCCAGCGACGCGCAACGTGGCGCCTTTGGACTTCGGGCTCTTCGCGCCTCAAGCGCCCCTCAAGTTCGCGCAGGATGGACCGCTCAAGAGCATGGTGCGGCGGAATGACGGCGCTACCTCACGCGCCGCCGCGCTGGCCGTAGAGCCGCGCCTGAGCGAGCTGCAAGCGGACATCATGGCCGCACTGCGGCATCACGGACCGCTCACCGACGAAGAGCTCGAGCGGCTCCCCGAGTTCCGCATGTACGCGCCGTCGACCGTGCGCAAGCGTCGCACCGATCTATTCAAGATGGGGCGCGTCCGCGCGCTGAAAGAGAAGCGGCTGAATTCCACTGGCACCGCGCTCATGACGGTATGGACGGTGGTGGAATGACGCAGTGGGTGGCCGTCGACACGAGCATCGGTGACGATCCTCGCATCTGGAAGCTCGCAGACTCCTGTGGAGTCTCCGCGGAGGCTGCGGTCGGGCTCCATGTGATGCTCCTCGCGAAAGTCAGCGAGCATCGCCCTGACGGCGACCTATCGGTGTCGGATGGACTGCTCGAAAAGTGGGCTGGATGGCGTGGTATGCCGTACGCGTTCGCGCCTCACTATCGCGCACTCTTCCTCGATGCCGCCGGCAAACTCATCGAGTGGGACGAAGTCAACGGCAAGCATCTCAAGAAGTTAGCGAAAGAGCGCGAGCGCTGGCATGAGCGCAATCGCGACAAGTCGGCGGAGGAAACGCAGGAGCCGCAACAGAAAATCACGCGGAGTTCCAAGCCGTCACTCCGTGGAGGCTCCGCGGAGCCTCCACCCCCTACATCACATAACACTACAAGTACTTCTCTTCTCACCGCACGCGAACAGTTCCTCGCCGGCTTGAACGGGAGTCGCGCGGCGTGGGAAGCGCGCCTCACCGCCTGGCAATACGGCGGCATCCACTCGCTCGGCGCGACGGAAGCCGAAGTCGACAAGGCCCTTGAGGAGTATCTGCTCAACGGCAACGACCCCGCGAAGCCGAACGCGCGTCTTCTCGAGGCGATGATCCGCAAGGTCTTCGCCGATCGACAAGGGAACGGGCTTCCTGCTGCTCTAAGCCGCAGCGCGCGCACCGCCGCATCAGACGAGCCGGGCGAAGTCGCGTGGGGCAAAGTCCTCTCGGCGATCGCCGGCACGCCGTGGCGCTTTCTCCCCAGAGACACGTTCGACGCTCGCGAGTGGAAAGCCATCAACCGCGTCGGCGGATTGCTGGCGATCGCGGAGCGCGACCTCAAAAAAGAATCCTACATGAAACACGAATTCGTGAAGCACTACGTGGCCGCGCCTGCGGACGACGGCGACCGGCAGCCGCTCGCCGAGACAGCCACCGCGCAGATCGGGGGTGTGCGATGAGCGCCAGCGACTTCGACCCGTGCCCGAAGGGCGATCCAGAGTGCCTGACCGGAGACGACGGGAGTTGCCATGATGCGTGCGAGGCGCCAGCCGGACACGACGAATTGCGTGCAGTACTCGGCGGATTCGGTCGAGTCGCTGCGCAACTCAAGGCTGAGCGTGGAGTCGCCAGCGACGAGCCGCGCGAACTGTCCGCGATTGACTACGACAAAGTCTCCGGTACGTGGTCGACGCGGAAGATGACTGCCGAAGAGAAGCGAGATTTTCAAGCGCGGAGACTACGTGACCAGGTACGCGAGCTTGTCACAGTGGATAACGCGCAAATCCTCGCCGCCGTCCTCGCCGAAGTCGCGCGACTGGAGACGCAATCGTGGACGCCGCACGAGGATCATCTAGGGTTTCTCGTCAGGCGTGAGCGGTGGGAGAACATCATTCGCGCCGAGACGCACAAATTCACGCGCGATCTTCAAGCCAGCATCGACAACGACGGGCGCACGATTGTCGCCGACGCCGCTGTAGGTATCGCCGCGCTCGCGATCCTCCAAGCGAAGCGGCTCAAGGCGGGAGGCGCGTCGTGAGCGTGCGCCGACTGCGCTGGGGAGTTCGACAGAGCCATATCAGGACTCTGCCGTCGGGCGACGTGCTGCAGGTGCGCGCGTTCGGACTTCAGGTCGGGTACTGGCCATGCCTGCGGGGGCCGTTCGTCGCGCTCGCCGTCAATCGGCTGCGATACGAAGTCTGGTACGGCCTGCCGTCCTACCTCTCACCATCCGATATGCCCAACGCGAAGGTGCCGTCGTGAGTGCCGCCGCCGTCGAGTCGCACGCGGACGACGCGCCAGCGCCGCGCACGCCGATCTATCCCGTCGTCGCCGCGCGGGCGGACGATGCGCAGCTCGCGGAGGCCGAAGCCTTCCTCGAGGTCGTCTCTCGCTCGCCGAACGACACGAAGTGCGCGCGCTACTTGTCGCTGCTGCTCGCCGACGCGCAGTGGCACCGCACGATTATCGCGGCGCAGCTATGACGTACACGGTTCTCTACGGCTGCCCTGAGTGCGGATGTCGGTTCCGGCTCTCGAGCACGAAGGCCGTGCTCCGCAAAACGTTCGTCGACCACAAAGGCGGCGCGTACGCGCGCGACATGGCGCAGCAGCATCACGCCCGCGAGTACCCCAACTGCGGCGGCACGATGAAGTGGCGCAGCGCGCACCAGTCGGCCGCATGAGCCTCTCGCCTCGCCCCTCCGACGCCGAGCTGCTCTCGCGTGCGAAAGCGCAGCGCGATGCCATCGGTCTGCCATTTGCGCTCGTAAGCGCTGCGATCGTGCCGGGCCCAAACGCCATCGTCTCTGCGATCGCGGGCGATAAGAGGTCGCGGCGCGGCGAGAAGCGTGACGATCCCGAGGCGCGCGAGCAGCGCGCGCTCTTCGCAAAGATCGATGGACCGGACGGCGACTGTCTCCCCGAGTTGCGACAATGCTACGCCGTGCCGAACGGCGGAAAGCGGGGGATGCTCACGGCGAAGAAGATGAAGGCTGAGGGCGTGCGTCGTGGTGAGCTCGACATCAACCTTGACCTCGCGCGCGGCGGATTCTTCGGACTCCGGCTCGAAATGAAAGCCGAAGATGGTGCGCTCTCGGTGCTGCAGCTCAGCCGAGTGGAGCAACATCGAAAGAACGGCTATGCGGCAGAGGCAGCAAGCGGCGTCGACGAGGCGTGGCGTATCCTCGTTGCGTATGTCGCGATGCAGCCCACGAAGGTGGCCCGATGACGGTCCACGCGTGGCGCTGCAGCAACTGCAACAGCTCCATGCTGCTCACCGAGACGGAGCACCTGAACACGCTCCTAGCTCCAAACCACAGTTGCGGGCTCGCGCTGACGAATGGCGTGCACACGACGAGATGCGACGGCACGTGGGAACCGTTCGCGCAGTGGGCAGCGGAGGCGGCCAAGTGAGCGCCGCGAACATCTGCGACATCGCGGAAGTGCGCGCGCTAATCGGCGATCAAATCGAGCGAAAGGGCTCGCTTCGCGCGCTCGCCCGCAAATGGAACGTCAGCGCGCCGTATCTCAGCGACATCCTGCGTGGACGGCGCAATCCCGGCCCCAAGGTGCTGAAGCACCTCGGCCTCGTCGCGACGGTCGAGCGCAAAGTCATCTACTCCCCGATGCCATGAGATCCGCCGTCAACGATCCCTGCGCATCGTGCGGTCACTCGCGCGGAAAGCACGAAGGCTCCGAAGGTTCGTGCCGCGTGGGCTGGACGTATCTCCACTACGCCGAGAAGCGATGCCCGTGCGCGTCGTTCACGCCCGTCGTCGCGACCGCCGATGCGGAACTCGAGCGGAGCGGTGCGACGTGAGGATTGGTTCTCTGTTCTCCGGCATCGGCGGACTGGAACTCGGTCTCGAGTGGGCGGGTGTCGGTGAGACGACGTGGCAGGTCGAGCAAGATCCGTATTGTCTCGCCGTACTCGCAAAACATTGGCCGGATGCGCAGCGATTCACAGACGTGCGCGAAGTCGGCGCACATAATCTCCCACCTGTGGACGTGCTCTGTGGAGGATTCCCCTGTCAGGATGTCAGCGTCGCCGGAAAGAACGCCGGACTTGACGGCGAGCGATCAGGGCTCTGGCGAGAATATGAGCGGATCATTCGCGAGTTGGGACCACGCTACGTCGTCGTGGAAAACGTCGCAGCTCTTACTAACCGGGGAATGTTCGCCGTTCTTGGCGCGCTGGCCGATCTCGGGTACGATGCGGAGTGGTCGTGTATTCAAGCGCTCGACGTGGGTGCGCCGCACGAGCGCGACAGACTATTTCTCATTGCCTACACCGAGCGCGACGCCCTATGGCTCGAGCCAGAATGGCATCAATTCGACGCGCCCGAGCGCTGGTACGCCGAGTCTCGAAACGATGGCGCGGCGGAACAAGTGGCCGACGCCCACGGCATCGGATGCGAACGGCGCGGGCTCGCGGAACCTGGAAGGCTCGAAAGCGCACGCGGGTGTGAGTCTGACCGATGCGGTACGCACGGGGAACAGCACGACGCCGCGTCGCTGGCCGACTCCAACCGTGCAGGACGCGGCGAACAACGGCGGTCCGTCGCAATTCGATCGCAACTCACTGCCACTAAATGCAGCCGTGCACCTCTTCCCGACGCCGCGCGCGGAGGATGCGGAGCACAACGCGGGGCCCTCGCAGTTTCGCCGCAACTCGCTTCCGCTGGATGCGTTCGTGAAGGTCTTTCCGACGCCGACTGTGCGCGATTCGGAGAGCATTGCGAAGGTGACGCGCGGCGCGCAATCGGCGAAGAAAAAGGGGGGGGGTACGCCGCTCGTCATCGCAGCGACGGAGGGCACGCCGCCGTCACCGATCGAGCAACTGAATCCGCGATGGGTCGCGGTGCTCATGGGATTTCCGCCCGACTGGTTGGACTAGTAACCGCCGAGATGTGGCGCGACGGGACGTGGGAAGCTGGCATCCCGCGCGTCGCGCCAAACTTCAAAGGACGGCGCCCGATGCTGCGCGCACTCGGCAACGCTGTCGTCCCGCAAGTCGCAAAGGTCGTCGGAGAGCGCCTGATGGAAATCCATCGCGCTCGGATGGCCGCATGATGCTCGTCATCGTGCCCTGCACGCTCCGCGAGGCCAACGCCTTCATCGCGATGCATCATCGGCATCATGGCCCCGCGCGCGGCTGTAGGTTCGCGCTCGCGGTAAGCGCAGAAATTGGGGGGGGGGGGGCAAGCGATTTGCGGCGTCGCTATCGTGGGCCGTCCTGTGAGCCGCGGCCTCGACGACGGCTGGACCCTCGAGGTCAATCGCGTCGCGACCGACGGGACGCGCAACGCGTGTTCGATGCTCTACGCGGCCTGCTGGCGAGCAGCGAAGGCGATTGGGTATCGGAAGCTCGTCACGTACACGTTGCCGGAAGAAGGCGGTGCGAGCCTTCGCGCCGCTGGCTGGCGATGCATCGGTCAGGCGGGCGGCGGATCATGGTCGTGTACCTCGCGCCCGCGCGTCGACACACATCCGCTGCAGCTCAAGCTTCGCTGGGAGGCGACCGAGTGAGCGGGCGCAGTCGTCCCGTGCTCCGCTATCACGGCGGGAAGTGGAGGCTGGCGCCGTGGATTCTCACGTTCTTCCCAGCCCATCGCATGTATGTGGAGCCGTTTGGCGGCGGCGGGTCCGTGCTCATGCGCAAGGCGCGAGTCTACGCAGAGGTCTATAACGATCTCGACTCCGAGGTGGTGAACGTGTTTCGCGTGCTTCGCGATTTCGCGGCCGCGCAAGAACTGGAAACAAAACTGCGGCTCACGCCTTTCGCACGCGACGAATTCGAGGACGCATACGGCGAGTCAGCCGACGACGTTGAGAAGGCTCGTCGCACGATCGTGAAGGCGTTCATGGGGTTTGGCTCGGCGTCGATCCACAATACGAGCGGCTTCCGTACGCACGCATCGTCGCGGCCGCCCACGGGCTTCCGTAGCAACTCGAATCGCTCAGGGACGACGCCGGGGCACGATTGGGCGAACTATCCGGAGCAGATCAAGCACTTCTGCGCACGCCTCTCCGGGGTCGTCATCGAGAATCGCGACGCATCGGCATTGATCGCGCAGCACGATAACGAAGAGGCGCTGTTCTACGTCGATCCCCCGTACCCGATGGGCACGCGGAGCGATCACGGGAAGGATTACATGCACGAGATGACCGACGATGATCATCGCGCGCTCGCCGAGGTGCTACGATCGGTAAAGGGCGCGGTCGTCCTCTCTGGGTATCCGTGCGACCTCTACGATGTCGACCTCTATCCCGATTGGGCGCGCCACACACGCGCGCATCTCGCCGACGGTGCAGCGAAGCGGACGGAAGTCGTCTGGCTCAATGCTCGATGCGTCGAGCTGCTCGCGCGCGAGGCGTCACAACACCAGTTGGGGATCGCATGATCTGCGAATGCGAGAAGCCGAGGCCAACGCCGTCGACCGAAGATCGGTACGAAATGATTTGCGGGGTCCTCGTCTGGTGCAGCGGCATCGAGTACCTGGCCTGCGAATCCTGCGGGCACCCCCTCTCCGAACCCACTTCACTTCCCTCGCAGCCCAAGGAGCTCGACCCGTGAACACACTCGTGACCGCGCTCGTGTTTCCCGATGGCCCCTGTGGCCATCCCTCGCGCACGATCTGCACCGACGGGCTGACGGGTCACGTCCGCGTCGAGTGCTCTGATTGCGACCGCCTGGCCGCCCTCCGCGAACGGCGTGAAGCGTTCGACACCGCCGCGTTCAAGCGCGTGGCGGAGCTCGCAGGGCTCACCGTGGACGAGCTGCATTTTGTCCTACGCCTCGAGCACTCGGGCGGAATGCGCGGTCGATCGGTCAAGGTCGCCCGCGTTCCGACGTGCGTGCACTGCGGAGAGCACTTGGTCTGGCGCGGCGTCGGCCGGCCGCCGCTCTACTGCGTCCTGCACATGCCGCGAAAGATTCGCTACAACGCCCGGAAGCGAGGGGATCTGCGGCTGGCCGCACTTCCCTCACCTGCCCTACCCCCATGCGTCGCCTAATCCGATTCGCGTGCTCGTTAGTATCTGCTTCACGATAGCATCCATAACGTTTCCAGATATGTTTCATTCTGGCCTCTACGGCCCTTCGCAAGGACACGCATGACCTTCTCACGACGTACCAAGCGCGGCTATGGTTGGGTCGCGGATCTTCCCGATATCCGCGACTATGCGTTCGCGCCGCGTCGCGCGACGCGCGTGCCCAGACACGTTGACCTGCGCGTGTCGGCAGCGATGCCCAACGTGTGGAATCAGGGGAACTACGGCAGCTGCACCGCGCACGCGGTCGGCGCCGCACTCGCCTTCGCGCACAACAAAGCCAATATCGCCGCCAACGGTGAAGCATTCGAGCGTATGCTCTCTGGCTTCATGCCATCGCGGTTCTTCATCTACCGCGGCGAGCGCGTCATCGATGGCGACGTCGCCCAGGACAACGGCGCGCAAATCCGCGACGGGATGAAGGTCATCTCCAAGCAGGGCGCACCCGACGAGAAGCTGTACCCCTACGACGCCAAGCACTTCAATCTCGCGCCGTCCAAGTCCGTGCTCGCCAATGCCGCCAAGCACAAGGCGACCAAGTATCAGCGCATCGATAACCGCACGTGCACGGGCACGCTCGCCGCCCTCGCGACGGGATCACCCGTCGCCTTCGGCTTCACCGTCTACACGTCATTCGAGAGCGACGCGGTCGCGGCGAGTGGCGTCGTGCCGATGCCATTGCCGGACGAGCAGGTGCTGGGCGGACACGCGGTGCTCGCCGTCGGCTACGACGCGCGCGCCAAGTATCTCATCGTCCGGAACAGCTGGGGCAGCGCGTGGGGCGACAAGGGCTACTTCACCATGCCGTTCGACTACGCGTTCAATCCCTCGCTCGCCGATGACTTCTGGACTGTGGCTGTGGCGACATGACTCCGGAACAGACGTGCGGTGATGCACCGCCGCCCGTCGCCGGTCCGACGATCTCGCTGGAGTCGGTGAGCGAGAAGACGGCGCAGAACGCAGAAGACGTGCACACCGCACTCGCCAACCTCGCGGGCGCACTCGCGCGGATCGACCAGCTCGAGCGGACCGTCGCCGCGCTCACCGACGCGCGGCACAGCAGGACCGCGTTTCACGAATTCACCTAGGAGGGTAGCACGATGCACCCGTCCCGACATCGATCGTTCGTCTCGCTCGCCGTTCTCATCGCTGTAGCCGCGCTCGCGCTACCCGCGCCCGCGCAGAACATCGTCCGATGTATTCTGCATTCGGACTCGCTCAGCTCGCGCGCGGACTCCTGCACGGTCACACGGCCCGCGCCGCAGCCACCACCGCCCGCGCCAGCCCCTGCACCACCGCCGCCGCCCCCGCCGCCTGTCACGACGGATACCGTCATTGCCAGCGTGAAGGTCGCGCCCAATCCGGTGACGCTTGCATCGGGGAAGAGCTTTCAGCTCACCGGCGGCGCGTACAACAAATCAGGACAGAAGGTCGTGGGCGCTGGGCTTTGGTTCTCGGGGAATCCCGCCGTCGTCAAAGTCGATCAGACGGGGCTCATCACGGGCGTCGGACCTGGCACCACGAACGTCGAGTTTCGCTACTCGACCAAAACCGCATGGAGCACGGTCACCGACACGGGGGCAGCGCCGACGCCGGCGCCGACCTCGAGCACATCCGTCGTCCCCGCCGACAGTTTCGCCAAGAGCGTGGGCGTGGGCACGCACTTCAGTTACTTCGATCTCTCGCCCTACTCGCCGGGCGCGAACGTGACGCGCACCGTCGGACAAATCAAAGCCTTGGGCGTCGCCTTCATTCGCGATGGCGCGACGGTGAACACGAGCGCCAGTTGGATGAATACGTACTGGGGTCCGGTCAAACAGGTCGTGGCGAACGGAGCGAAGGTGTTGTTCGTCACGCAGCCGCAGGTGCAGGGGAACTGGACATCGACCGCCGCGATTGACACCGCCGTCGCCCGACTGGGCGCGGCGGCGTTCTTGGGCTTCGAGGGCCCCAACGAAGTCGACAACAACAACACGTGGTGGGGCGGTATTCCCGCGTACGGCCCGAACGTGAAGACGTTTCAGTGCGCCGCCTACGCGCGCGTGAAGACGCTGGCGCCAGCTGCGAAGATGACATCGCCCACCGTGACGTCGGGGACGGGCGCGAGCTACATGTCGGATCTCTCGGCGTGTAGCGACGCAGCTGCGATCCATCCGTATCCGGGTGGGAAGCTGCCGACGTCGAGTCTCGCGAGCACGATGGCGTTCACCGCGACGTACGCCAAGGGCAAGCCGTTCTGGGTGACGGAGACGGGCTACCACACGAATCTCAACGGCACCGTCAATCACTATCAGCCGGGCGTCTCCGAGCTCGCTGCCGCCAAGTACGTGACGCGCGAGTACCTCGATTACTTCTTGGCCGGCGTGCCCCGCAGTGCCACGTACGAATTCGTCGACGAGTGGAACGATGCGAACAACGATGAGGCGAACTTCGGACTCGTGCGGAACGATGGCACGCTCAAGCCCGCGTACACCTCCCTCCAGCGATTGCTTACCGCGGTCGCGGATCTCGGTCCCGCATTCACGCCCGCTGCGTTCTCGTTCACGCTGAGCGGGACGACGAGCACGACGCGCGCGCTCGCGCTGGGCAAGCGCACCGGCGCTGTCCTCTTCGTCCTCTGGAACGACGTGCTGAGCTACGACGTGACCGCGAAGCAGGACCTGAACCCGCCCGCCGTCTCTGCCTCCATCACGCTCGCCAAGCTGCCGAGCAAAGTGACGGCGCTCTACGTCGTCGGCGGGACCGGCACGGCCACGACGGTGACGCCTTCCACCAAGCTTGTGGTGAGCGTGGTGGATGCGCCGGTCGTGGTGGAAGTGACCCCGTAATGCGCCCGTTCACCTTCCTTGCGAGACTGCTCATGCCGAAGAACAAGCGCGCACCCCAACCGCTCCGCTGTCACAAGTGCAACTCCCGCGATATCACCGTGAGCGGCGCGCAGCAGATGCTTTCAGTTGGCGGTAAGAAGATGCTGCACGCCCGCGTGACGTGCGCCCAAGGGCACGAGTGGTACAGCCGCCATCCGGAGGCGCTCAAGCTCTCCCGCCAGGTGGATAAGAACCGCGTGGTAGGGGCGAACGGCCCGCATCTCGGCCAGTAGCCACGCCCCAGCCGTTCACCCCTTCTAGGGGGCCGGAACCCGCCCGTAGGAATTAATAGCGTAGACTATTGACACTGAATAGGAGCGCTATTAAATATCTCCCCACGTAGGCAGCGCACCTTTGGCGCGGAGGGAGATATGGGCGAACAGGCGAGCAGGACCGGCAGCAGCGACGTGGGCACCACTGGCAGCGAGCGGGTGCCTCGGATCGACGTGGCGGCCATTACGGACGCGCTGGTGCGTCGCCGGGCCCGCCGGGCGGTGGAGCGCGCCATGGAGGCGATCGAGGGGGCGTTCTACGTCGCGGGTCGCTACTTCGCCAACGCCTTCGACGCCGATCGCGCCCGGACGACCGAAGCCGACCGCCTGCTCCGGACGCTCGAGCGCCGGGAGGGGATCATCCCCGCCGGTGGCGATGACACGAACTGGGCAGCGGAGGCATTCGCAGCGGACATGCAGGAGCGAATCGCGGCGCGGAATATAGCGAACTCTATAACGCGTACCGTGATCTGTTCGTGGTGCGAGGCCGAAGGCGCGCCAGCGGTGATCCACGCCGGCAACCCGGACCTTCCCGTCCAGCGCATCACGTGCCTCCGGCACGCGTTCGTGCTGTTCGAGAACGCGGGCCTCTGTGAATCGAGCGAGGAGCCCGCGTGACCACCTCGGCGATGACCCTCGCGTGGATGTACCTGGGCGGAGCTCGCGGCGCGCTCCGCGTCGGGGATCGCTTGGCGGCGATTCGGTTTCTCGCCGCTGCGGCGCGTGAACGCCGGCGCGCCATGGCCACGCTGGAAGTGATCTGTCTCAAGGCATCGACGTCGCATCAACCGTGTCGTGCAGAAATCCGTCAACCCGCGGCGCGGCCGCGCACTCTGAGGAGCCTAGTATGATGTGGGTGTTAGGGGTATTCGGCGCGTCGACGTTCGCGATCGTGGCGGCGGTGCTCGCGTACGCGATGCAGGCGTACACGCGCAAGTACGCGCGCATTCGCGCGATGATGCGGGTGCGCGCGTGAACCGCTCATCGGAGACGTCCTCGCGCGGCAACCCGGTGAAGCAGACGCGCCTCACCTTTATTCGCGGCATGGGCACGCGGAAGCGCACGCAATTCGTCGAGCAGACTGCCAACGGCCAGCGCCTCTACAATCCGAAGCGCGATATCCGTCACGTCGCCGAGAAGAAATTCGGCGTGAAGACGGGGCGTCAGTGGGTGCGACTTCGTCGCGCGCTACGGGCGGCGGGACAGATCGTATGAGCGCCGCGCTGAAGGCGGAGCCCACGCACGAGTCGTGGAAAGCGGAACGCGAAGCGCGTATCGCCAAATGCTTTCTCGGACACGAAGCGCATCTCCTGCGACGCACGTCGATCGACGGCACCCTGCCGATCGATGCGCTGAAATGGGCGAAGCCAGGCACGAACAACTATCGCATCGATTTCCTCTGCGATGGCCCGCGTCTGATCGTCACGGGTGATCTGTACGAGGCGATCTACATCGCCGGCGCGCCCGTCGATGGCGGAGGGCTCGCGTGGTGGGCTGGATGCGATATCGGCTACTTCGCGTCGAAGTGCGCTGCGAGTCCGAGTGGGCGCGGCTTCGAGATGTGGGACGCCAATCTGGCCCGCATCAACATCCGCGCGCGTTTCGACGACGAGGAGCGCGACAACGGCACGGGACTGTCGCGCATGGAGCTGTTCAACAGCGCCGGCGGCTGGGATGCGCTCGGCAATGAAGCCGAGTGGGGTGAGTGGCTTCGGTCGAGCGGCGATGAGGTCTGGGACGAGGAGTGGAGCGAGATGTTCGGCGTCGGAACCGTGGTCGACTGGCTCTGCCTCGCGCATCTGCGCGGGCTTCAGCTGGCGATCAAGGCTCTCGGACTGACGGTCGCCCGATGACCGCCGCCGCTGTGACACCAGAGCCCAGCGTTGACGCCCTCAATCTCGCAGCCAAGCAAGCCGAGTTCGAGGAGTTGGATCGCGAGTGGAATACTCTCCACAAGGCTGCGGCTGCCGCGAAGGCCGCGATCGAGGCGAGCCCGCTGTACAAGGTCTGGCAGGGGATCGACGCGAATCTCGCGAAGAAGGCAGTCGAGCTCCGCGCGTGCGGAGAAGGGCTCATGGCGCTCGAGCGGAAGCTCGGCAAGACTGACGACTACACTAACGGCGGCTCGCACGTGAAGGTCGGCACGTGACGCGGCGTCAACGAAGTCGGCGCGGACACGCCCGCGTGCTTCAGGCACTCTCGCGCGCGCTGCTCAGGCGCGGGCGCACGCGCGAGGCGGAAATGCTGCGATCCCGTGCCCGCGATGCGTATGCGCGGGTCTACGACAAGCGTGAGGTCAAGGAATGAAATACCGGAAGCTGCCCGTGGTCATCGAGGCGACGCAGTGGTGGCAGAACGGCGACCATCCTAACGACGAAAGCATCTGGATCAACAACGACGTAGACGGCGCGTCGTTCCTCAGCGAAGGGAAGGTGGTGCGCTATTTCCGACACCCGGTCATTCCCGGCACGAGAGAGTGCGAGCACAAGTCGTGTCACAAGCGGATGCATGATCACGGATGGATAGACACGCTCGAAGGCGGGCACATCGTCTGCCCCGGCGACTACATCATCACGGGCGTGAAAGGTGAGCGCTATCCGTGCAAGCCTGACATCTTCGCCGCGACCTATGAGTCCGTCGAATGAGCGAGACGGGAATGATGGATTACCGCTGGCTGTCCCGCTGGAACCTGCGAGGTCGTGGAACGAGCACGTTCGCTGTGCCCTGCCATGATGTGATGCTGTTCGGCGAACCTCGCACGATCGCGACGAACGGCCATGTGCTCTTTATCCTGCCGAACGGACACGGGGTCGTATCTGACACCGACGGTACTCACGCAGAGAAGCTCAAGCATCTGACGTCGAAGTGGCCGGGGTCTGCGCCGCATGAGCTTGACCTGCGGGCGCTCAAGGCGGTGGTGGGAGTCGGCAAGGCGTGGGACGCACCATGCGAGCAGTGCGGGGACAGCGGCAAAATCGGTTGTAAGAAGTGTCGCGGATCGGGATTGGTGGATTGCAGGTGCGGCTGCGGCGACGAGCACGACGCGACGTGCAGTGAATGTAGCGGCACGCTCACGCAGCCCTGTGATGCGTGCGGTGAGGCGTACCCAACGAGCGGATACGCGCGAATCCGTATGTTTGACGGCGGCTACTTCAACGCGTCGCTGCTGGCGTCTGCCCTGCAGTATCTGCCAGATGAGGGCGTAACGCTGTTCAATCAGGATAGCCAAGACGGCCCGGCGCTATTCACGCACGCGCAATGGATGCTGCTCGTGATGCCAGTGCGTCCCGAGTCAGCGTTCGGCAACCGCGCGCCGCTCACATTCCCGGCGGCAGCATGAGCGAATCCACCGCCCGCATCACGCTCGCGCGCGAGGAGACGGCCTCGCAGCCGCGCGTCCGCCACACCAGCGCGACGTTGAACCATCTCGGTAGCTCCGCGCCGCTCGAGGAGTACGAGCGGCTGGGCGCGGAGATCGCCGAAGACGTTGCCAAGCTGCAAGCAAAGATCGCGACCAAGAACACGCTGGAAACACATTTGCGTTTGGCGGGGCAAATCGTATGAAGGTCTACATCGCTGGCCCGATGACCGGCTACCCTGAGTGGAATGTCCCCGCGTTCCGGGCTGCCGATGCGCAGCTGCGGGCGTACGACTTTGAAGTTGTCTCGCCGGTAGACATTGACCACGGACCCGGCGAATTCGGCTCGTATCCGCACGCGCATTACATGAAGGGCGATCTGCGCGCGCTGGTCGAGTGCGACGCGATTGCCCTCTTGCCTGAATGGTACACATCGAAAGGTGCGCGATGCGAAGTCGCTGTCGCGCTGACGCTGGGCCTCTACTTCATCGATGCACTTACGGGGTTGCCGATGGAGCCACCGCGGAGTGTGACCGTTCTTTCCGGCGCCGCGGTGCTCGCGTGAGCAAGCTCCGCATTGCACCTGAACTCGCGCTGCCCGAAGACGTCGTTACCTCGACGGTCGTCATCTACGGCGGCAAGGGCATGGGCAAGACCAACCTTGGCAGCGTCCTCGTCGAAGAGTTGACGAAGTCGCACCTGCGCTGGTGCCTGCTCGATCCCATGGGCGTGAGCTGGGGCCTGCGCCACTCCGCGGACGGCAAAGGCCCCGGCGTTGAGTGCGTCATCTTGGGAGGCGCGCACGGTGACATCCCCATCGAGCCGACTGGCGGTGCGGTCGTCGCGGATCTCGTTATCGACGAGGGCGCGAACACGATCATCGACTTCTCGCGGAAGGCGAACGGCGAGATGTGGTCGCTCGGGGAGAAGGTCCGATTCGTCACGGAGTACACGCTCCGCCTCTTCCGCCGACAGGGGGAACTCGTCAACGGCAAGCGTCGCGAGCCGCTGATGCAGATCCTCGATGAAGCCGCGCGCTACATCCCCCAGCAGATTCCATCCGGCAAGGTTGACCTCGCCAATTGCGTCGGCGCGTGGGAGCAGGTAGCGGAAGAGGGGCGCAATATTGGACTCGGCGTCGCCTTCATCACGCAGCGCAGCGCGCGCATGAATAAGAGCGTGAGCGAGCTCGCCGACGTCATGTTCGCGTTCCGCACGGTGGGCCCGAACTCGCTCGCGGCGATCATGGATTGGCTGGGCGAGCACGTCGAGAAGGCGCGCATTCGGGAGCTCGCGGCGCGGGTGCGCGAACTGGAGGTTGGACACGCCCTCGTCGTCTCGCCGGGCTGGCTCCGCGTGGAGACGATCGCGCACATCCGCCGGCGCGAGACGTTCGACTCGAGCGCGACGCCGACGGCTGGCAAGGCGACCGCCCGCGTCACGGGGACAGCGGCCAAGCCTGACCTGGCCAAGTATCTGGAACGGATGGCAGCGACGATCGAGAAGGCAAAGGCCGACGATCCGAAGCTGCTACGCGCACGCATCGCCGAACTCGAGAGAGCGGCGCGAGCGAACGCGTCGGCCCCGGCTCTAGTAGATCACGACGCGATCGAGCGGGCCGTGTCGATCGCGCTCCGTGAGGAACGGCGGGGCTTCGAGGCGACGCTCACAAAGCAGCGATGGGAGGATGATCGACGGCAGCGCGAGTACCGCATGGAGCTTCGCCATCTGGCGGATGCAATCGGCAGGCGCATCGACGAGATCAACGATCTGCCGATGCCGGATGCGGAGTTGGAAAATACAGGGGAATCCCGTGCCGAGGTGCAGGTCGGTAACGAGAAGAAGGGAACGGGCGCTACCAGTCCCCCTGTGCAGATGGCCGGACGCATCTCGCGAGCACCCGCGAGTCCGGTCATCACCTCTGGCGACGCCGTGCTGAGCGGACCAATGCAGCGCATCCTCAACGCCATCTCGGAACTTGATCGGCTCGGAGTCTCGCCCGCACCGCGATCGACTGTGGCCGGTTTCGTCGGCTACCACATGCGCGCCAAGTCATTCGTCAACGCGCTCGGATCGCTGCGCTCACAGGGCGCCGTCGATTACCCGAGCGGGGGGACACTCGCCCTCACGGATGCGGGCCGCGCCATGGCGACGACCGACATGGGGTTTCGCTCGCTCGAGCAGCTGCACGAGCACTGGTACACGCGCATGAGTGGACCCGAGCGCCGCATCGTGGAGAACCTCGTGAAGTACCACCCCGGCTCAGTCGAACGAGACACGCTCGCGGAGTGGCTGAGCTATCACCCGCGCGCGAAGTCGTTTGTCAACGCGCTGGGCAGACTTCGCACGGCGGGCGTCATCGACTACCCGAGTCCGGGGCGCGTCGGGGCAACCGATGTGCTCTTTCCCCGAGGACTCCGATGACGCTCGCGCGGTGGATCGCCATCGTGCTCTACATCGTCGGCGCGATCGCGGTGGCGATGCTGCTCACCGATGTAAAGAGAGTCGGTTGGGCGATGCGCATCCGTTACGCGGTGCTGCTCGCGTACTGGCCAATATTCGTCGGCTGCGCGTGTCTCTGGGTGGGCTGGGAGCTACTCGCGGAGCGCTGGGCCGCTCGACGCAGGGTGCGCGATGTCTGAAGCCACCGACATTCTGCTGCCCCCGGACGAGCGCGATGATGTCTATCCGTGGCTGCAAGATTTTGCCGACGGATCGCGAAAGAACTTCGGTTATCCGATGCGGAACGCCGTCGCGTTTGGTGAGCAGTGGACGATAGTGACGAATGGCTATGTGCTGATCTTCGTCCCGAACGGGCACGCGAACGCGGAGATTTCTGCCGCTGCGCAAGACTCGCTCAACCTACTGCTCCAGTCGTGGCCATCCGGAGAAGCGCACGAGCTGAGTCTCGCCGAGTTGAAGGCAGCCTGCGGCGCCGAGTCTGAGGTATGCGCGCATTGTCATGGGAAGCCGACAGCGTGCAACGAGTGCGTCGGGGGAATGGTCGAACACGAATGCTCTTGCGGAGATGTACACGACGCACCGTGTGAGAGGTGCGGCGGAAAGATGGAAGTCGAGTGTCGTGAATGCTCACCGTATAACAGCGGCTTTACGGCAGAGCGCGTCCAGTTGTTCGATGGCGCGGAGTTCAGCATCAATCTCGTTCGCGCAGCGATCCGGCATTTCCCGAATGCGCCAGCGACCTACGTCGCGTCTGCGTCGGCTACGAGACTCGCGCCGGCGGCGATCATCGGCGACAGGTGGCGAGTGCTGATCATGCCCTTGCGGCCTGGTGACAGTTACAGAGCGGACGGGACGCGTCGCTGCGCCGTTCAATTTCCGGCGGTGCGCAATGGCTGAGGCATCCGCGATCGAATGGACGGAAGCGACCTGGAATCCGTGGATGGGCTGCACGCGTGTAAGCCCCGGCTGCGCGCACTGCTACATGTTTACGGAGCAGACTCGGTACGGTCAGAATCCCGAAGTCGTGCGGCGCAGTAAGACGAAGTTCGCGGACCCTCTGAAATGGAAGGAGCCGCGCACGATCTTCACGTGCTCATGGTCTGACTGGTTTCATCCGGACGCCGATCAGTGGCGCGCCGAGGCATGGGACGTCATCCGCCAGACGCCGCAGCACACATACCAGATTCTCACGAAGCGTCCTGAGCGCATGGCTACGCACCTGCCGCCTGATTGGGGACTCGCGGGCTATCCGAACGTGTGGCTTGGGGTGTCTATCGAGGCGCAACGATACGACTTCCGCGCGGCGATGCTCTGTCAATTCCCGGCACACGTGCGCTTCATCTCGGCTGAGCCGCTACTCGGCCCGCTTCACCTCACGCGCGTCAATCCCTTCGCCGAGTCGCACGATCGCCAGTTCGCGATTCGCGATCAGAACTTCATTGGCGTTGATGTGCTCGAGTGGCCGTCGCATCCGCCGCTCTGGTACCGCGAAGGCCGGCGCATGGGACGCATCGATTGGGTAATTGCTGGCGGCGAGAGTGGCCCCAACGCGCGCGCCTGCAATATGGATTGGGCGCGGATCCTCCGGGACGACTGCGCGCGCGCCGGCGTCGGGTTCTTCCTGAAGCAGCTCGGAGGATTCCCCGACAAGCGCGGCGGCGAGCAGGCTGTGCTCGACGGTCGCCGTCATACCGAGATGCCACCCGTCGGGCTGAGGCTCGCATGAGCCATCCCCTCGTTGTGCACAGCCGCAAGTCGCGGTTCGAGGTCTACATCGGACGCCCGTCGAAGTGGGGCAATCCATTCGTGCTTCCCGCTGGCGCGCCCGCTGAGTGTCGGGATCGCGTCATCGCGGCATATCGCGCGTGGATCTTCCACCCCGACCAGAACGAGTTGCGCAATGCCGCGCGGCGTGAGCTGCGCGGCAAGGTGCTCGGCTGCTTCTGCGCGCCGCTCCCGTGTCACGGCGACGTGCTGGCGGAGATCGCGAACGAGGATGGGGCAGCGTGAAGCCCCGACTTCATCGGGACGTTGCGCCAGTCTACGACTTCAGCTTCGCCCGGCTCTGGACGCAGCCCGAAGCGGCGGCATACCTTCAGGTGTCGGAACGGTACCTCCGCTATTCGACCTGCCCCAAGGTCACGCTGCCGGGCACGGGCGAGACGGACCGTCCGCTCATCCGCTACGAGCCGGCAGTCGTGCGCGAGTGGGCCCTATCGCACCTGAAGGAGAGGAGATTCGCATGATGTACGTGGTGAAGAGCGACTATGTGCCGAAGGATGCCTTCGACAAGACTGCCGAACAGATGTACGCGTACGATATCGGGTGCGAGCCGGGAAGCGATCTACAGGACTGCACAAAATTCCGAAGCCTGCGCCTCGCCTCATCGGTGCTCTTGTACATCTCCGCCATGTATCCATGGAACTGGTACATCGTATCAGTTGAGGAGCGGAATGCGGACGATGTGATGGAGGAGGCGCTCGCTGACATGCCAGAAGAACTGCGCCGCTCGATTGAGGCGATAAGAAAGCTCAGTCACAGTTTCGCGCACGCAGGATTTGGACAGGCTGTTAGCGCTCCATCGATGGTGTGGGTTGAGGTCGACGGTTAATGGTATTCCGTCGTCGTGGCGTGCGCACGTGGACCGTCTCCATTCCGACGCCTGCTGGCAAGGCGCGGAAGTCGACAGGCACGACCGACAAACCCACGGCGGATGCGATCGAGAGCGCGGTCAAGTACTGCATCCGGAAGCGCGAGACGCAGCTGCTCAATGCGGTGCTCGACAACAAGATCACCGTCGGCCAGCTCTACGACGCGTACATGGCAGAGACGCTGCCAGCGCTGCGAGCGCAGCTCGACGACGTAGACCTCGAGCCCTTCGTCGATGAGTGGAAAAAGCGCGTCGCCGCCAATGTGAAGCCCGATACGCTGGATCACTACGTGTTCCATGTGCGCTCGCTACTGGTCGAAGGCAAGCCATACCCGCGATCGAAATTCACCGTCGACGCGCTGGACAAGTGGCTGTCCGAGTATCCGGCCACGCCGAGCACGCGACGGAAGGTGCACTCCGCGATGTCGAACTTCGCGCAGTTCCTCGTCACGAAGAAGCATCTCCTCGAACACAACCCGATGCGTACCGTCGACGCGCCGAAGGCGAGCGCGCCGCGCGAGCGACATATCGAGGTCCCTGATATGAAGCGCCTCGCGAACTATCAGCCCGAACCCTACTGTGCACTGTCCGCGTTGCTTGGCGGCACGGGGATCGACGTGTCGACGGCGCTCGTCTTAAAGAAGCGCCACGTGGATGTCGCGCGCCGCGAGATCCGCGCGGCGGGGACGAAAACGCACTCACGCGATCGCATCGTGCGCGTGGCAGATTGGGCGTGGGAGTACATCAAGGAACGGATCGCCGATCTGCGCCCCAACGATCTGCTCTTCCCCGGCATCGATCGGTGGCAAGCAGCGGACGCGCACAACGCCGCGTGTGCGCTCGCGGAGATTGAGGATTACCAGCTACGCGATCAGCGCCATTCGTACGCCGTGCGCGCCGCGCGCGCGGGGACGCCGGCGGAGCTCATCGCGCGACAGCTCGGCCACGCGAATGCCGTGCTGGTGCTCAAGGTCTACGGCAAGTTCATGCCGAGCCAGCAGGACCGCGATAAATGGGAGAAGCTGGCGACGCTGCAGGACAAGGCGAACGCGAAGCAGGGCACAGTTCGGGGTACAGTGCCTCGAAAGAACATCACATCAGACGACCTAAGTCCTTCTCCCGCAAGTAGCAGGGGCGGGACTCGAACCCGCGACCCCGGCATTATGAGTGCCGTGCTCTAACCAGCTGAGCTACCCTGCCCTGATTCCCTCTCCGCCCGGCGCACAAATCGCGCGCATTCGCGGACACGAAATCTGATGAGGCAGGCAGACACGCGCAATCACTGGGCGATACTCCAGCGCCGCTACTTCCCTCCCGGCGCCGCCGCCAACAGCACGCTCGACGCCTTCATCGTCCCATCCGCCTGCTTCTTCGCCAACACGACCACCTTCGCGCCCTTCTCGAGCTTCGCCGTCGACGGCTCGATGGCCGTCACCGACACTCCGGCCGGCACGTTGATCGTCTGCGATCCGCCGTGATAGTCGACAGTGAGCGTCTGCCCGTTCTTGCTCGCGACCGCACCGTTCGTCATCCGCGGCGGGCCACCCGCCTTGGGCGCCGATTCCACGGTGCCATTGGTCATCGTGCTGCGACTGCTGTCCTTCGCGCCGGGCTGCGTCATGAGGTAGCTCCCCTCACCGGTGCCGCGCAGATCTTCCGGGAAGATGTGAATCTCGGTCGCGACCTGGCTGCCATCCGGCTGCCTCACGGACGTCACGCCGACGAACGACTTCGTCGCCACCTTCGACAGATCGGAATTGGCGCGCTCGTAGACATGCACTGGTGCATCGAGTGCGACATGCACGGCACCGTTGAGCGTGGCCACGACGAGCGCGCTGTCGCTCACGCTCACGAGCGCGCCGCGCACGGGCATGATGTCGGACGGCATCATCGGCGTGGCGGGGCCACTCGAGGCAGGTGTGTTCGACGCAATCGAACCAGCGGATGACGCAGAGTCTCCACCACTGGCTGGCGCCGCTGCGTCCTTCTTCGCGCATCCACCGATGGCCGCGAGCATCATCGCAAGCGTCGCGTACGACGCGAGTGCTGTCGCCGTACGACCATTGCGTGTGATGTACATGGGGCCCTCCTCTCGATCCTGGGTTGGCTTTGGCGATCATCGAACTTTCGATGTTCCGCCGAAGATCTGCAACGAAGTTTGCCATGGTCGCGCTCGCTATTGCCTGCCAACATCCCGTTCACTAGATATCCGCGCCGCCGAATCCAATGCACGTCTACTCGTCGCCGGAGTCGCATGTCCTCGTATCCACGGTTCGCCACTCTCCTCGGATCCATCGCGCTGCTCGCCTGCGGTGGTTCCGGGACCGAGCCTAAATCGCCCACACTCTCGATTGGGAACGATACGACCCTTCTCGTGAAGGAGGCTGCAGCGCTCGTGGTGCACGACGGAAACAGCGCCGTCGTCGCCCCAACGACGCTTCAGTGGGTTTCTTCCGATGCTTCCATTGCGAGAGTCAGTGCCAGCGGCAGCGTGACCGCCGTCAGCCCCGGAAACGCAACGATCACCGCCTCCTCGAGTGCCGCGAGCACGCACCTCTCGCTCACCGTGGTCCCGCAATTCCTCCAGATCGCGACGGGTGAAACGCACACCTGCGGACTCACCGGTAGGCATCAAGTGTATTGCTGGGGAATGTCCGCGAGAGGCGAGCTGGGATCGGCGACGACTCTCCCGATATGTGACGAGTTGGGTGCGCAGTGCAGCCGCACGCCGGTTCTAGCAGTGACGCTGAAACCGCAGTCTCTCGCGGCCGGCGCCATGTTTACGTGCGCCCTCGATTCGTCCGGAGCCGCATCCTGTTGGGGCGCGAATTTCTACGGACAGCTCGGCGACGGAACAACGGTGGACAATGCCACGCCGCAGCCGGTTCAGGGTAGTCATCATTTCGTGCAGCTGGTAGCCGGTCGGTTCCATGCCTGCGGCATCACCGATGAGCAGGATGCATACTGCTGGGGTTGGGACTACACCGGCCAGCTCGGCGCCGGTGACGTCTCGACACAGCGCTGCACGTTTTTCTCCCTCGATCCATGCAGCTCCGCGCCACGACTTGTGGCGGGCGGACACAAATGGGCGCAACTCGCTGCAGACGATCGTGCGACGTGCGGCATCACCACCGACGGTGACGCGTTCTGCTGGGGCCTCGACATCGGTGGAAATGACGGTCTCTACTGCCAGGAGGCCGACGACACCATCGGCTGCTCACACACCCCGATCTCTGTCGGCAGCGCCAACCACTTCAGGTCGATCACCATCGGCGACGTACACCGGTGCGAACAGAAAACCGATGAGACGCTCGAATGCTGGGGAGAGCAGTACTGGGGCGCATTCGGAGACGGCAATGTGTCGGGCGGTCCGACGCCGGTAGACGGAGCAGCTGGTACCGCGTATCCGGTTTTTGTCTCGAGCCGCGACGGTATGTGCGCGCTCGACGGACAACAGCACGCGCGCTGTTGGGGCAACGACATGTACGGACAGAACGGTGATGGCGTCATTCAGGATACGCAGACGACTCCGATCGACGTCAACGGAGGATGGACGTTCGCGGCGCTCCAGACAAATGGAGCATCGGATCACGTTTGCGGCATCTCCACCGGAAGTGGCGAAGCGGCTTGCTGGGGACGTGGCGTATTCGGACAGCTCGGCACAGGAGCAATGGCGGACTCCCCGCTTCCCGGGCTCGTTCGGCTTCTGCCGCCGTAAGCGGCGCAAGCATCACGCACCGCACGCTGAAACAACAAAAGGCCGGACCAAATAATTGGTCCGGCCTTTTGTCCTTCTCCATCAGTAGCGGGGGCGGGATTTGAACCCGCGACCTTCGGGTTATGAGCCCGACGAGCTACCAGGCTGCTCCACCCCGCGCCAGTTCGAGAAATATCCGAACTTCTCTCATCCGTGTCAAGGTTTGCGCGCGCTGTCTGGCTCGGCAAATCGATAAAGTATTTCCTTGTTCCCGCGCACCATCCCGAATTCCTCGCGCGCGATCCGCTCCTGCACTTGCGGATCCGCTTGCACTGCCTTCTTCACGCGCGCGAGCGAGTCGATCTCGTGGCGCAACGAGTCCATCGACGCGCGCATCCGCTTCGCACGCGCGCGCTGGCCTAGCAGGGCGGTCGTGCTGTACTCACCGCCCTGCAGCGCGTACACGAGCACGGCCACACCGATCGCGATCCACACGAGTCGACTCCAATTCCCGCGCATGCTCGCACTCGCTACGAAACTCTACAATCCGTAAATCGCGCCGCCCGGATACTCGGCCGCATCGCCGAGCATCTCCTCGATGCGCAGCAGTTGATTGTACTTCGCAACGCGATCGGTGCGTGACGCGGAACCGGTCTTGATCTGCCCCGCACCAGTGCCCACCGCGAGATCAGCAATGAACGTGTCCTCCGTCTCGCCGGAACGATGCGAGATGATCGACAGATAGCCCGCCGACCGCGCCATCTCGATCGCCTCGAGCGTCTCCGTAAGCGTGCCGATCTGATTCACCTTGATCAGAATCGCGTTCGCGACGTGGCTCTCGATGCCGCGCGCGAGCCGCTCGGTGCTCGTCACGAAGAGATCGTCGCCGACGAGCTGCACGCGGTCGCCGAGCGCCGTGGTGAGCGCCGCCCAACCATCCCAGTCATCCTCGGCCAACCCATCCTCGATCGACACGATCGGATACTCCTCCATCCATCGCGCGTACTGCTCGATCATCCCGTTCGCGTCGAGCGTGCCTGCGCCGCTCTTCTTGAAGGTGTACTTCCCCTGCTTGTCGTAGAGCTCACTCGCCGCGCAGTCGAGCGCGAGCGCGATCTGCTTCCCCGGCGTGTACTTCGCCGCCTCGATGGCCTCGATGATGATCTTGAGCGCGTCCTCGTCGCTCTTGAGATCCGGCGCGAAGCCGCCCTCGTCGCCGACGCTCGTCGCGAGCCCGCGCTTCACGAGCACTTTCTTCAGCGAGTGAAAGACCTCGGTGCCCATGCGCAGCGCCTCGCCAAACGTCTCGGCGCCCACCGGTACGATCATGTATTCCTGAAAGTCCACCGTGTTCGTGGAGTGCGCGCCGCCGTTCAGGATGTTCATCATCGGCACCGGCATCGTCCGCGACATCGGTCCGCCGAGGTAGCGGAAGAGCGGAAGCCCGAGCTCCTCCGCGGCCGCGCGCGCCGTCGCGAGCGACACACCGAGAATCGAGTTCGCACCGAGCCGCTCCTTGTTCGGCGTGCCGTCGAGATCGAGCAGCGCACGGTCGATGCCGATCTGATCGATCGCCTGCATCCCGCGAAGCGCCGGCGCGATGGTCTCCTCCACGTGCTGCACCGCGCGCAGAACGCCCTTGCCGAGGTAGCGCTTGGGATCGGCGTCGCGAAGCTCGAGTGCTTCGTGCTCGCCCGTCGACGCGCCACTCGGCACCGCCGCGCGCCCCATCGCGCCACTCTCCAGCAACACATCCGCCTCGATGGTTGGATTGCCTCGGCTATCGAGAATCTCGCGCGCGGTGATGTCTACGATCTCTGACATGGATCACTCGGTTGATGTACGGTCATTCTGCTCGAGCTGCGGACGCTTCTTCGACGGTCGGTCTGTGGATCGGAACGCCTTTCTCTTCGAGCGCGTTGGCGATGCGGTTCCAGACCGTGTCCATCAGCGCATCGCGATCTTCGTACGTGAGCCCCTTCGTCTCGACGGGCTCGAGAAAGGTGAGCTCGATGGTCCCTGAATGTATCGCAATCTCACCCTTCGCCTGCACCTCTTTCGAGCCCCAGCTCATCACCGGAACGATGGGCACCTGCGCGGCGATGGCGAGCACGAACGGCCCCTTCTTGAACGGGCGAAGCTCGTACGAGCGTCCGCGCGTTCCTTCGGGGAAGACGACGACGTTGAGCCCGCCCTTGATGCGCTGGGCCGCCTCCTCATACGCCCCGAAGGCCGCCTTGCGATTGTTGCGCTCGATGTAGATCGCGGCCACGGCGCCCGCCGCACGCCCGAAGAGCGGCACGCGCTGGATCTCCTTCTTGGCGACGAAGCGGTAGCGATCGACGATCGTCGCGAGCGCAAAGATCTCGAACCAGCTCACGTGGTTCGAGACGTACACGCGCGACTCGGTGCGGCTCACGCGTTCAGGATTCTTTACGACGAGCTTGACGCCCGCGGCCTTCAGCACCCAGTACGACCACCAATGTCCGCCACGACCGATGAAGCTGTCCGGCGGGATCGGGATGCGAAACAGCGTCATGAGGGTGATGGGGACGATGAAAATCAGCGTCTGCAGCACCATCATCGGGTAAGCCAAAAGCGCGCGCATGTTCAGGAAAAGTGGCGGAACCCCTTGGGCTGCGCCAGCCGTTCGCCGTTCATTCTCGCCGTGACGCCGATGCCATCGGGCACGGGCTCGAGTACCCGCCCAACGGCCGTGAGCGCGATGCCCGTCGCGCGCTCGAACGCCGAGACGTTGAGCGCCGCCGCGCACACGATGAGCTCGTACTCCTCGCCGCTCACGGCGGCATCGCGAGCGCTCACACCCTCGTGCAGCGGCACATGCTCGAGATCGATCTGGATGCGCACACCGCTCGCCGCCGCCATTTGCTCGGCGTCGGCGAGGAGCCCGTCGGATATGTCGATTCCCGCGCGCGCCCCCGCACGCGCGAGCCAGAGCGCTTCGGCGATGCGCGCGACGGGGTGCGCGAATCGCTCGCGCGCCGCGGGAGCGGGCGTCTCACCGCGCAGCCACGCCGAGAGCGCGGCTCCGGGCCCACCGAGCGAGCCGGTGACGTACACCGTGTCGCCGATCCGCGCGGCGTTGCGCTTCAGCGGCGCCGCCGTGCTCCCGAGCACCGTGAGCGCGAGTGTGAGATCGCTCGCGCCGGTGATGTCGCCGCCGCGCACGAGCGTTTCCGCGCGGTCGAGCGCGTCGCCCACGCCGTCGCCGATTTCGCCGGCCGCGTCGAGCCACGATTTCGGCAGGCCGAGCGCGAGGAGAACGCCGAGTGGCGCGGCGGCCATGGCGGCGAGATCGCTGAGCGCGGCCATCGTCGCGCGATAGCCGATCTCGCGCGGCGTGAGCCACGCGCGCTCGAAATGGATGTGCTCCACCGAGCTGTCCGCGCTCACGACGAGCTGCTCGCCCGCGGGAACGTGGAGCAGCGCCGCATCGTCGCCGATCCCCATTGCGCGCGGGCCCCAGCTCGCGAGCAGCTTGCGGATGATGTCGAATTCTTTTCCGGGGCCGAGCTCGATGGATTCACTCATTTGGCTCGCACGCACGATGAAGCGTGTGCGCGCTCCCTGATCCCGACGATAATCAATGTTCTCCGACGGCCGGAAGCTCCGCGAGCACGGGCGGCTCGAGCGCGCGCAGTGGCTCGTTCCACACGCGACGAAGCGCGAGGTCGAGATTCGCGAAGGTTACGCCGCGCACGTGGCCGCGCCCCGCGATCTCGGCCGCGCGCCCATGCACCCACGCGGCGCACGCCCCCGCGATGCGCGCGTCACCGAGTTGCGCGAGCAGCGTGCCCGCGATCCCGCAAAGCAGATCGCCGCTGCCGCCGGCCGCGAGCACCGGCGTCCCCGCGCAACTCACGAGCCGCGCCCCCAGCGCGTTCGAGATCACGGTCGGCACGCCCTTGAGCAGCACCGTCGCGCGCGTGCGCTTCGCGAGCTCCACGCCGATGTCGAAGCGTTGCGCGAGCACGTCGTTGATGTGCGCGCCGTGCAGTCGCGCGAACTCGGCGGGGTGCGGCGTGAGTAGCGCTTCGCGATTGCCGATGAGCGCGCCGAGCTGCTCGGCCTCCCCTGCGAAGACATTGAGCGCGTCGGCATCGAGCACGACTGGGCCGCGATAATCGCGCAGCACGCGCTCCACGAGCGTGCGGCTCCCGTACGACGCACCGAGGCCAGGGCCGATCACGACGGCGTCTGCCCAGCCGGTGATTGTGCTTTCGACATCCTCCGCGCTCTCCGGCCACGCGTGTGCGGGCGCTTCAGGCACCGCGGCTTGCACGACGCCGAGATTCTCGCGCGCGACGACGAGCCGCACCATTCCGATGCCGCTGCGCATGGCCGCGCGCGCGGCGAGCATGGGCGCGCCGGCCATGCCAGGCTGTCCGCCGATGATGATGAGCTTTCGACGCGTCCCCTTGTGCGCGTCGGCCTGAATCGGCGGCACGTGCGCGCGCACCCAGCGCGCGTCGACGAGCTGCGGCATCGAATCGCCGGGCGCCGGCGATGCGAGCCCGATGTCGTTGACGAGGATGCGTCCGGTGTACCCGCGCGCGATCGTGAGGCCGCGCTTGAGGGTGCCGAAGGTGATCGTGAGGTCGGCGCCCACGGCATCTTGTGCGACGCCGCTGTCTGCGTCGACGCCGCTTGGAATGTCGAGCGACACGACCGTCGCGCCGCGGTCGCGCGCCTCGCGAATCCGGGCGATGCATGCGGCGATCTCGCCGCGCGGACTGCCCTTGGAGCCGACGCCGAGCAGCGCATCGACGATGAGATGCGCATCAGGCGACTCCCCTCGCGTGACAAGGGGAAGCGCGAGCTCGCGCTCGGCCTTTGCCTCCTCCGTGCGCGCCTCCCCCGCCTCGTACACGAATACGCGCGCGCCATAGCTCACGAGTGCGCGGGCCACGACCCAGCCGTCGCCGCCATTGTTCCCCGGCCCCGTGTAGACGTTCACCGCGGTGCCCATGATGTCCGGATACGCATTCATGATCGCCGACGCCGCGCCGACGCCTGCGTTCTGCATCAGCGTGCGAGCCGGCGTCCCCGCGCCGATCGCTCGCGCGTCGAGCGCCGCTGCGTCCGACGCCGTGGTCACGCGCACGAGCGTCATGTCGCGATCTCCCGGCTAACGTGCGCCGACAACGAAAGGCGGCGGCCTTGTGGGCCGCCGCTGCTGACGGTGCATTCGGTACGAGCGCTCACTTGTGCGATTGACTGACCGTGCGGCCGTAGCTGATCTCGCCGTTGTCGATGCGAATGTTGAAGCCGCATTCGGGATTGCTGCACACCCACGCCTTGTACTTGATCGGCGCGCCATCCCGCCCGTAGTCGCTCAGCGGAAGCATCGTTCCCTTCCCGCACTTTCTGCATTCCGGAAGCGCATTGCTCTCCATGCCGCCACCTCCCCCCGCTTCACCTGCCTACCGCAGCATCTCAGATTCACTCCACTAGACCAGCGCCGCCGCGTTCCATGGATACTCGTGCTCGAACGCGCGATCGAAGTTGTAGACGCCGATGAAATCCGCGCGATTGTCCGTGGGCTGGCTGATGAGATAGCCGAGGTCCACGAGCACGAACACGATGTCGCCGATGTCGGAGGTCGCGCGCACGCCCCAGTGCTCGAGCACCACCTGCGCCATCACGCCGTACATCTGGAGCGCGAGGTCGCGGCACGAGAAAGCCAACTCGCGGCCGGTGATGTGGCGCCGCTCCGTGAGATTCGTTTGCGAGTACTCGAGCGCCTTCAGCACGAAGAGATACGCGTCTTCCTCGAAGCGCGTTTCCTTCGTGCGAATGCGATCCATGATGCCGTCTCGAAAACGCTCCAGGAGCAACTGCAGATCCTCCGAAGAATCCTTGGCCGGGAGCGGTGCGCTCCCGGCCTTAAGCACAAGATGAGAAACGGTACCCGGTATTACAACCGTCCGGCGGCCGCCTCGGCCACCGTATAGAGCGGGAACGCGTTCGCAAACTCCTTCACTTCCGCCTTGATTCTGGCGAGCGACGCAGCGTCTTCCGGCGCCGCAAGTGCGCGATCGATGAAGCCGGCGATGCGGACCAGCTCCTCTTCCTTCATGCCGCGCGTCGTCACCGCCGGCGTGCCGATGCGAACGCCGCTCGTGACGAAGGGAGATTGGGTCTCCTTTGGCACCGTGTTCTTGTTCACGGTGATCCCCGCCTCGCCCAACACCTTCTCGGCCACCTTCCCCGTCACTCCCTTGTTGCGGAGATCGACGAGCATGAGGTGATTATCGGTTCCGCCCGACACAATCTGAAATCCGAGCGAACTTAGGGCCTTCGAGAGGGCCTGGGCGTTCTTGATGATCTGTCCGCAGTAGGCCTTGAAGTCGGGCTGGAGCGCCTCGCGGAACGAGACCGCCTTGGCGGCGATCACGTGCATAAGCGGCCCGCCCTGGGTGCCCGGGAACACCGCCTTGTCGACGGCCTTCGCGTGCTCCTCCTTGCAGAGGATCATGCCGCCGCGCGGGCCGCGCAGCGTCTTGTGCGTGGTCGTCGTGACGACGTCGGCGAACGGCACCGGCGACGGGTGAAATCCCGTGGCCACGAGGCCGGCGATGTGCGCCATGTCGACCATGAACGTCGCGCCAATCTCCTTCGCCACCTCGGCGAACGGTGCGAAGTCGATGATGCGCGCGTACGCGCTGGCGCCGGCGATGATCATCTTCGGCCGCTCCTTGCGCGCGATCTCCTGCATACGGCCGTAGTCGATGAGGCCGTTGTCGTTCACGCCGTAGTGAATGGCGTGGTAGATGAGCCCCGAGAAGTTCACCGGCGAGCCGTGCGTGAGGTGGCCGCCCTGCGAGAGGTCGAGGCCGAGGATCGTGTCGCCCGGCTTGAGGAAGGCGAGCATCACGGCCGCGTTGGCTTGCGCACCGGAGTGCGGCTGCACGTTCGCGTGTTCGGCGCCGAAGAGCTGCTTCGCGCGCGCGATCGCGATGTTCTCGGCGACATCGACGACTTCACAGCCGCCGTAGTAGCGCTTGCCCGGCAGTCCTTCCGCGTACTTGTTGGTGAGCGGCGAGCCCATCGCCTCCATCACGGCAGGCGAGACGAAGTTCTCGCTGGCGATGAGCTCGAGCCCTTCGCCCTGCCGCAGGATTTCTTCCTCGATGACCTTCGCGATCTCCGGGTCGGCATCACGGAGCTTTGCGCCGGGTGGCCGGCATTCCCAATCGGTCCAGAGCATCGGAGTATCTAGTATTGAGGGTTCGCGAAGAGGCTCGGCGGACCATCCACCGAGCCTCTTGGCAAACTAGGAAGTCTGTATCGCGAACGCTACGCTATTTCACCGGTTCGGCCACTGCGGCCACGTTTTCACCAGCGAGCCGACCGCTTTCACTCTCCGTTCGGCCAGGCGATCCGCTGCCTCGTAGGTCGGGATGCCGTCGTTCTTCGCGATCTCGAACACACCGAGGATCGTGTTGTAGATCTCATCGGATTTGCGGAACGCGCGCTGTGAATCCCAACCGGCGAGCTCGGAGTACACGTTGATCACGCCGCCGGCGTTCGCCACGTAGTCGGGCGCGTAGAGAATGCCGCGCGCTTCGAGCGCATCGCCGTGGCGCGGCTCGAGCAGCACGTTGTTCGCGGCGCCCGCAACGATCTCGACCTTGAGCTGCGGGATCGTGTTGTCGTTGATGATCGCGCCCATCGCACACGGGGCGAAGATGTCCGCCTTCACACCGTAGATCTCGCCGGGCTCCACCGCCTTCGCGCCGAACTCGTCGACGACATTGCGCACGCGCTCCGCATCGATGTCGGTGACGATGAGCTTCGCACCGGCTTCGGAGAGCTCGCGCGCGAGATACACGCCGACGTGCCCGCATCCCTGAATCGCGACGGTCTTTCCCTCGAGCGAGTCCGAGCCCCAGCGGTACATCGCCGACGCCTGGATCGCGCGGAACACACCGTGCGCCGTGACGGGCGACGGGTCACCGGACTTGCCGGCGAGCCCGGCGACGTAGTCCGTCTCCATGTGCACGAGGTCCATGTCGCTCGTGCTCGTGCCGACGTCCTCTGCCGTGACGTAGCGCCCGCCGAGGCTCTCGACGAAGCGGCCGTGCGCGCGGAAGATCATCTCGCGATTCGTCGTGCGATTGTCGCCGATGATCACGGACTTGCCGCCACCGAGATTCAATCCGGCGACCGCATTCTTGTAGGTCATCCCTCGCGCCAGGCGCAGCGCGTCGATGATGGCTTCTTCGTCGTTCGCGTAGCTCCAGAAGCGCGTGCCGCCGAGTGCGGGGCCGAGCGTGGTGGAGTGCACCGCGATGATGCCGCGGTAGCTCGCCGACGGATCGCTGCAGATGACGAGCTGCTCGTGCCCCATCTGCGCGAGCCGGTCGAACAGGCCGCTGGTGGAGGAAGAGGTGGCGTTTGTGAGTGTGGCGGTGGCAGTCATATATGTATGGAGTAGACGAGGTCCCGTTGCGTCACGGACTGCGCGAGTAGAGCTCTCGCGCAATCACGATCCGTTGAATTTCCGACGTTCCTTCATAGATCTCGGTCACTTTTGCGTCCCGAAACAGGCGTTCGACGGGATATTCCTTTACATATCCATACCCGCCAAAGATCTGAATTGCCTGCGTGGTTACCCACATCGCGGTCTCGCTGGCGAACAGCTTGCTCATGCTGCTGTACTGCGTGATTTGCTCGCCGCGATCCTTCGCCGCCGCCGCCTGATACAACAGCGCGCGCGCTGCGGCGATTCGAGTGGCCATGTCGGCGAGCTTGAACTGAATGGCCTCGAATTCCTTGATCGGCTTGCCGAACTGGCGCCGCTCGCCGGCGTACGTCGTCGCGTGCTCGAGCGCACAGCGCGCGATGCCGATCGCCTGCGCGGCGATGCCGAGTCGTCCGTTGTCGAGCGACTGCATCGCCATCGTGAAGCCTGCGCCCTCGCGCCCGAGCAGATTTTCTCCCGGCACGATCAGATCATTCAGCTCGATCTGCACCGTGGGCGATGCGCGCAGCCCCATCTTGTCTTCCTTCTTCCCCACCTTGAAGCCCGGCAGATCCGGCGTGACGATGAATGCGCTGATGCCGCGCGCCCCGCGCCGCTCGCCCGGCGCGTCGGTGCGCGCCATCACGATGATGACGTCGGCCTCGCTGCCGCTCGTCACCCACGCCTTCGTGCCGTTGATCTTCCAGCAGTCGCCGTCGCGCACGGCCTGCGATGTGAGCGAGGCCGCGTCGGATCCTGCTTCGGGCTCCGAGAGCGCGAACGCGCCGAGGAGCTCGCCGCGCGCCATCGGCGCCAGAAAACGCTCCTTCTGCGCCGCGGTGCCCCACCGCAAGAGCATCTGCGTGGGGAGCGAGTTGTGTACGCTCATCGCGACCGCCACCGATGCATCCGAGGCGGCGATCTCCTCGAGCGCGACGAGATAGGTCGTCGTCGGCAGCGCGAGCCCGCCGTACTCCTCGGGGAGCATCATGCCGAGCAGGCCGAGCTCGCCCATCTTGGCGATCACGGATCGATCGAAATACGAATCACGGTCCCACGCGGCGGAGTTCGGCGCGATCTCAGCCTGCGCGAACTCTCGCGCAGTACGCTGGATCTCGCGTTGTTCCTCGGTGAGCGGAATCAGCGCCCAGGACATGTCTCTCCCGTGCGGGTAGTGCGACCCCGCGTCAGTACATCACGAATATTCGTAGAACCCCCGTCCCGACTTTCTTCCCAACCAACCGGCTGCGACGTATTTCCTGAGAAGAGGACAAGGGCGGTACTTCGGATCACCTAGCCCGTCCTGAAGCACCTCGAGAATGGCAACGCACGTGTCGAGCCCAATGAGGTCGGCTAGAGCGAGCGGACCCATCGGGTGGTTCATCCCCAGCTTCATTACAGTATCGATCGATTCGGCGCTGCCGACACCCTCCATGAGGCAGTAAATCGCCTCATTGATCATAGGCATGAGCACGCGATTCGACACGAAGCCGGGGTAGTCATTCACCTCGACGGGCGTCTTGCCGAGCGCGCGCGAGAGCTCGAGCACGCGCGCCGTGGTCTCGTTCGAGGTGGCGAGCCCGCGAATGACCTCCACGAGCTGCATCACCGGCACCGGATTCATGAAGTGCATCCCGATCACCTGCGTCGGGCGCTTGGTGCGCGCGCCGAGCTCGGTGATCGAGATGGAGCTCGTGTTCGACGCGAGAATCGCGGACGGAGCCGCAATGCGATCGAGATCCGCGAAGAGCGAGAACTTGAGCTCCGACTTCTCGGTCGCGGCTTCGACGATGAGCGTCGCGTCGGCTGCGCTCTGCAGACTTTCGTTGGTCGCGATGCGCGCGAGCGCGGCGTCGCGCGCCGGCGCATCGAGAATCCTCTTCTCCACCTGGCGCGCGAGATTCTTTTCGATGGTCGCGCGCGCGCGGTCGAGCGCGCTGCGCTGCACGTCGATCATCGTCACGTCGAAGCCGGCGACCGCGAAGACGTGCGCGATGCCATTCCCCATCTGCCCCGAGCCGACGACGGCGATCTTCTCGCTCATGCAACCTCCGCGACAGCGCTCGCGCGTGCGACGCGACGGCGCCACTCGACGAGCGCCGCGATGCCGATGAGCATCCCGACCGCGGCGGCCGCGCCGCCTTCCGGTCCCCACGAGCCGCCAGTCAACCAATCAGGACCCGAGTCGTCCACGCGATATCCCGCATAAGGAAAGTGAATCCCGCTCACCGGCGAATGAAGCAGCTCGGCCATCGACCAGTTCCATGCGAAGTGCGCCATCCACGCGGCGTAGAGCGAGCGCGTGATGACGAGAATGGCGCCGAGAAAGAGTCCGGCGAGAATGACGACGGATACCGACTGCGCCGTTGCGCCCGGATTGTTCATGTGCAGCAACCCGAAGCCGATACTCGTCGCCGCGAGTGCACCGATCTCTCCCACGCCGTCGCGCAACGCGGAGAAGAGATAGCCGCGAGAGAGCATCTCCTCGCTGAGCGATTGCGGCAGAAAAAGTACCGCGTATCCGCCCGCGAGCACGAGCCAGCTGTGCTGCCCCTGCAGCCCAGTCACGACGGTGAGATCGTTGGCGAGCAGCAGTCCGCCCGAGGGAACGAGAATGCAGAGCGAGCCGAGCGCGAGTCCGATCGCGAGGAAGCGCGGCGTAATGTTTTCTTTTCCGAGCCCCACGTACGACCATGACTTGTGATCCACCCAGCGCAGCATGACGTAGTGCGCGAGCCACGCGCACAGCACGAGAACGAGGTACTCCTCGAGCTGGACGGCGGCGTAGTTCTCCGGGCGGACGTACGGCAAGAGCGCGGCGAATGCCTTGAAAAAAACGAGGAAGACTCCGACGAACAAAAGCACGCGCCAGCCGGCACGTACCCCTCCATCCTGCGTGTAGAAAATGCCGTGCAGGCTCAAGTGAGCGCGCGCGGAGCACGAGTGGACGAGAGGATCGCAGCGACTACGACCTTTCCGAGATCGGCAAGAATGAACGGCACCGTGCCCATCGCGGCCGCGCGCTCGAGACTTCCGGTGAGCAGCTCCAGCTGCGCGACGCCGCCGAGGTAGAGCGTGGCGATGCCGAGGAACGCCGCGAGCAGTCGGCCGGCGAAGGCCGGGAAGCGCTGCGCTACGAGGCCGGCGATCGCCGCGGCCGCGGGCGCCGCGAGCAGATATCCGCCCGTGGGTCCGATGAGGCGGAGAATTCCTGGCGCACCGATCGGCGCCCACACCGGAAGGCCGAGCGCTCCGGCGGCGAGATAGAGCACCATGCTTGCGGCGCCGGCGGCGGGACCGAGGAGGAGCCCCGCGAGCACGACTGCGAGCGGCTGCAGCGTGAACGGCACGGGCGTGCCCGGAATCGGAATCGCGATCTGCGCGGCAAGCGCCATCGTGGCCGCGAACCCGATCACGCCGAGCGCGGTGAGCGGCCGGCTGCGCGCGAGGACGGAGGTGTGGCTCGTCATGACATTCTCTCCACGCTCAATGCGACGGCGTTGCCGCCGCCCAGACAAAGTGTCGCGAGCCCCGTGTGGGCATCGCGATCCCGCATCGCGTACAGCAAAGTCGTGAGCACGCGCGCGCCGCTCGCGCCGATCGGATGTCCGATCGCAATGGCACCGCCATTCACGTTCACGCGATCCCAATCCCATCCGAGCGCCGCGCCATCCGCGAGCGCCTGCGACGCGAATGCCTCGTTCGCCTCGATGAGATCGTAGTCGCCGATCTTCGTGCTCATCTGCTTCATCAGGTTCTGCACGGCAACGATGGGAGCGAAGAACAGATCGCGCGGCTCACCGCCGCCCGTCGCATAGCCGGTGATCTTCGCCAGCACCTTCAGCCCGTGCGCCTTCGCGAAGCCGAGACTCGTGACGACGACTGCGGAGCCGCCATCGTTGAGCCCAGGGGCATTGCCCGCAGTCACCGTGAGCTCGTTCGGCGACATGTCCTTCGGCGCATCCTTCGGGAAGGCGGGACGGAGCTTCGCGAGCTGCTCGAGCGATGTGTCGCGGCGCGGCGATTCATCGGAGTCGATGACGGTCGGCCCCTTTTTGCCAGGAATCTCCACAGGCGCGATCTCGTCGCTGAAGCGTCCTGCATCGATGGCGGCAATCGCCTTGCGATGCGATGCGAGCGCAAACTCGTCCTGCTGCTGCCGCGTGATCCCCGCCTTCTTCGCGGTATACTCGGCGTGGCCGCCCATGTGCACATCGCAGAACGAGCACCAGAGCCCGTCCTTGATGAGTCCATCGACGAGCGTCTGATCGCCGAACTTCACGCCGTTGCGCAGCCCGTACGCGTAGAAGGGCGCGTTCGACATCGACTCCATCCCGCCCGCGACGACCGCGCTCACGTCGCCCGCGCGAATCGCCTGCGCGGCGAGCATCACGGCCTTGAGCCCCGAGCCACAGACCATGTTCACGGTGACTGCCGGAACGGTTCCCGGAATTCCGGCGCCGATCGCGGCCTGGCGTGCGGGCGCCTGCCCCACCCCGCCCTGGATCACGTTGCCCATGATCACATCTTCGATGGCGGCAACATCGATCCCCGCGCGCGCGATTGCGGCGCGAATGGCGACTGCGCCCAACTCCGGCGCGCGCAGCGGCGCGAGCCCGCCAAGAAAGCGGCCGACGGGCGTGCGGGCAGCCGAAACGATTACCGGAGTGCGGTCCGAGCCTTCCATTCAGAGATCCAGGAGCTGGTGAGGCGCACCGGCGGGAGCCGGGCGCCCTGAAAGCTACAGCCCGGCCTCGAGTGGTTGTAGTGCGCCTGCGGGCTGCAACGCCCGCGTCGCGATCTCCGCGGTCAAGCGCTCGATGAGCGCGTCGACGGTGATCGTCTCCTGCTTCTTCTCCGAGCCGCGGAAGCGCAGGGCGACCGTTCCCGCCTCGGCTTCGCGTTTTCCAATGATCGCCATGTACGGCACCTTCATCTTCGACGCGGTCTTGATGCGCTCGCGATAGTCCTCGCGATTCTCGGCGTCGTAGCTCGCGCGAATGCCCGCGGCCTCGAGCTTGTGCGCGAGCTCCGCCGCGGCGAGGCCGACGTCCGGAGTGATCGGGATCACGGCGATCTGCTCCGGCGCGAGCCAGAGCGGGAACGCGCCCGCGTAGTGTTCGATGAGCCCACCAACGAAGCGCTCCATCGAGCCCACGAGCACGCGATGCAGCATCACCGGCCGGTGAGCGCTGTTGTCCGCGCCGATGAACTCGAGCTGAAAGCGTTCCGGAAGATTGAAGTCGAGCTGGACCGTCGGTCCCTGCCACTTTCGCCCGATCGCATCGATGAGCTTGAAGTCAAGCTTCGGCCCGTAGAACGCGCCGCCGCCCTCGTCGATGGTGAACGCCTGACCGCGCGCGGTGAGCACATCGGCGAGCGTCTTGATCGCGCGATCCCACATCTCGGGGGTGCCAAGGCCATTCTCTGGGCGCGTCGCGAGCTCGATCGTGTACGGATAGCCAAAGACACCGAGCATCTCGTGCACGAGGTCGAGCAGCCGCTCGATCTCCACCGGCACCTGCTCGGGCGTGCAGAAGACGTGCGCGTCGTCCTGCGTGAAGCCGCGTACGCGCAGCATCCCGTGCAGCACGCCGCTCCGCTCGTAGCGATACACCGTTCCGAACTCGGCGTAGCGAATCGGCAGATCGCGATAGGAGCGCTGGCGCTGCTGGTAGATGACGATGTGTCCCGGGCAGTTCATCGGCTTCGGACGATAGAACTGTCCTTCGACCTCGATAGGGCCGAACATGTTCTCCTTGAACGTCTGGAGATGCCCCGAGATGTCGAACAGCTTCTCGTTGACGATGTGCGGCGTGTAGACGAGATCGTAGCCGTGACGGAGGATCAGCTCGCGCTCGAAGTCCTCGATCTCGCGCCGAATGACGCCGCCATTGGGATGCCAGAGGATGAGCCCCGCGCCGACGCGCGGGTCCGTGGAGAAGAGGTCGAGCTCGCGGCCGAGCGTGCGGTGATCGCGGCGCTTCGCCTCCTCGAGGCGATGCAGATAGGCGGCGAGATCTTCCTTGTTCCACCACGCGGTGCCGTAGATGCGCTGCAGCATCTGGCGATGCTCATCGCCGCGCCAGTACGCACCCGCCGTGTGCAGCAGCTTGAAGTGCTTGATGCGCGACGTGTCGGGCACGTGCGGGCCGCGGCAGAGATCGATGAACGGACCGTCCGTGTACGTCGAGATGACCTCGTCCTCGCCGAGCTCCGAGAGGCGCTCGAGCTTGAGGGGATCGTCGACGAACTTTGCCTGCGCGCCCGCGCGATCGACCTCCTCGCGCACGAACGGAAACTTCTCGTTCGCGGCGCGGCGCATCTCCTCTTCGATCTTCGCGAGATCATCGGGCGTGAACGGCTCGTCGACCTCGAAGTCGTAATAGAAGCCGTCCTCGATGGCGGGACCGAATCCGATCGCGGCCTTGGGATGCAGCCGGCGCACAGCGGTCGCGAGCAGATGGGCCGCCGAGTGGCGAAGGACATCGAGCGAGCGCTCGTCCTTTTCGGTGAGTACGCGAAAGGCGCCGCTCTCGCGCAGCGGCGTGACGAGATCCTGCACTGCGCCGTTCACCTCGACGGCGACGGCGGCGCGAAGCAGTCCCGCACCGATTGCAGCGACCACATCGCGCGGAAGCGTGCCCTGCGTTACCGTGCGTGTAGATCCATCGGGAAGCGTGAGCGTGAGCGTGAGCTCGTTGGACGGGCGATCGATCATGCGTATTTGTGGGTCCCTCGGAAGTGGCGCGAGGCGTTAAACTGTGGCGGTGCATGGCCTTCTTCTTGCACCCGCACACGCCTCTGCTATTGCCAAGTTATCCTTACGATCGTACCTCCGCCACAGGTCTGGTTATGAAGCGGATTCGTTTCCACGATGATGAACCATCCGTCGGCAGCATCGCAGCCGGCGTCACGCTCGTCGCGCTTGCAGGCTTCGTCGTCGGCGTCGTTGTCGCTCAGCGTGTGGGCGGCCTCTCCGGTTTGTCCGCGCGCCTTCGCGAGCGGATCAATGGGCTCGTGCGTCGCGGTCAGGAGGAGCTCGAATCATTCGCCGGCGCGGAGCACGAAGAAGAGGAGGAAGATGAGTACGACGACGAATACGACGAGGACGAAGTGACAGATGTAGATCTCGAAAGTGGCGACTCTGCGCTCGAGGAGCGCGTCCTGCACGCGTTTCGGCGCGATGCCATCCTGAGTGAGCGCGCGATCGACATCGGCGCGATTGGCGAAGGGATCATTGAGCTCTCCGGATGGGTGGAGACGCGAGAAGAGTCCGAGCACGCGATGTCCGTCACGCGCACGGTGCCGGGAATCGTCACCGTCGTGAGTCGCCTCTTCATCGGCGCGGATGAGGAGAACGCATCCGACCTCGACGAGGACGATCTCGATGATAGCGCTCCGATTCCGGGCGGCGTGTGGCAGGGTCAGCGCGTGGGCACCGGTCGCCGGCGCCAGGGGAATTCAGGCGAGATGGACCGCCACGCGGATCCGAGGCCGGTCATCGAGGACAAGTGGCTCGACGAAGATCATGCGATCGAGGAAGCCGCCGGCCCCATCGAGGGGCTCGCCGAGCGTCGTGGCCGCAAGGGAAAGAAGCCGGAGAAGCCCTCGAGCGCGAACGGCGATGATTCCGGAGTGCCACTGCCCAGTTGACCAGTCCCGATCACGGATCCACGGATATCTCGCTCTCAAAACGGGCCGCACACGCGGCCCGTTCATCATCCGGTTAGTTTTTTTCGCATGACCGAACCGCTCGCCCCGCAATACGACTTCGCAACGGTCGAGCGGGAGATCTACGCACAATGGATGGACGCCGATCTCTTCACCGCGCGCGCGGAACGTTCGTCGCGCGCCGGCGGACCACGCCCTCCGTTCACGATCGTGATCCCGCCGCCCAATGTGACGGCCGTTCTGCACATGGGACACGGCCTCAACAACACCGTGCAGGATGTGATCATGCGCTGGCGGCGCATGGCGCAGGACGAAGCGCTGTGGGTGCCGGGCACCGATCACGCGGGGATCGCGACGCAGAACGTCGTCGAGCGCATCATCGCCAAGGAAGGCAACTCGCGCTTCGACCTCGGCCGCGTCGCCTTTCTCGAGCGCGTGACCGAGTTCGTCGCGGAAACGGGCGGCACCATCCTCGAGCAGCTGCGTGCGATCGGGAGCTCGTGCGACTGGTCGCGCACGGCGTACACGTTCTCGCCGGAGCTCTCGCGCGCGGTGCGCGAAGCATTCGTGCGGCTGCACGAAGAGGGGCTCATCTATCGCGGGCATCGCGTGATCCACTGGTGCCCGCGCTGCCTCACCTCGTTGAGCGACGAAGAGGCGGAGCCGCGCGAGACGCACGGCAAGCTGTACTTCGTGCGCTACGATGCGGCCGATGGCTCGGAGCGATCGATCACGGTCGCGACGACGCGGCCGGAGACGATTCCCGGCGACGTGGCGATCGCGGTGAATCCCGCCGACGAGCGCTATCGTGATCTCGTCGGCACGCGTGTGCTGCTTCCGCTCGTGGGCATCGAAATTCCCGTGATCGCCGATGACTATGTCGACCTGACGTTCGGCACGGGCGCGCTCAAGATCACGCCGGGGCACGACACGAACGATTTCGAGGTGGGGCGGCGGCACAAGCTGTCCACGCCGGTGGTGATCGACGAGGTGGGCGCGGTGCGCGAGGTCGCGGATGCAGCGGGGCGCGTGCCGGCGGAAATCGCGGGGCTCGACCGCTTCGAGGCGCGCGAACGCATCGCCGAGCTGCTGCGCGACGCGGGATCGCTCGTGAAGACGGAGGTGCACCAGAACAACGTGCGCCACTGCTATCGCTGTGAGACCGTGATCGAGCCGCGCCTCTCGGACCAATGGTTCGTGAAGATGTCGACGCTCGCCGCGCCGGCGCTCGCCGCGGTGCGCGACCGCACGATCCGCATTCTCCCCGAGCGGTGGGAGGCCGTCTACATCAACTGGCTCGAGAACATCCGCGACTGGAACATCTCGCGGCAGCTCTGGTGGGGCCATCGCATTCCCGTGTGGTACTGCGACCGCTGTGGCGGAGCGCCGATCGTGAGCCGCGACGAGGTGTCGGCGTGCCCCGCGTGTCACGGGCCGGTGCGCCAGGATGAGGACGTGCTGGACACGTGGTTCTCGTCGTGGCTCTGGCCGCTCTCGACACTCGGCTGGCCGCGCGAGTCGAGTCCTGATCTCAAGGCGTTCTATCCGACGGACGTGCTCGTGACCGCGCCGGAGATCCTGTTCTTCTGGGTCGCGCGCATGATCATGGCCGGCTACCACTTCGAGAATCGCGCGCCCTTTCACACGGTGTATCTCACCGGCACCGTGCGCGACATGCAGCATCGCAAGATGTCCAAGTCGCTCGGCAACGGCATCGATCCGCTCGACGTGGTGGCACGCTACGGCGCGGATGCGCTGCGCTACACGGTGATTGCGGGGATGGGCATGGGCGCCGACGTGATGCTCGATCCCGACAATCTCGATCAGTCGTTCGCGACGGGGCGCAACTTCGTCACGAAACTCTGGAACATCGGGCGTTTTCTGCTGCTCAACGTCGGCGACGGGAAGGTGCAAGCGCTCGCCGACATTCCGGCGAGCCAGCTCACGCGCGCCGATGAGTGGATACTCGACCGGCTCGACGCCGCGATTCGCGATGCCGACGCATCGCTCGGCCCCGCGCGACCGACGGCCGGGGAGAAGTGGACCGAGCGCGAGCTCACGCAGGGGATGCGCTTGAGCGAGTACGTCGAGAGCGCGCGGCGATTCGTATGGAATGAGCTCGCGGACTGGTACGTGGAGGCCGCGAAGAATCGCGTCGCCGCTGAGGGGCCGGATCGCGACGTCGCGCGCGCGGTGCTCGTGCACGTGTTCGACCAGGCGCTTCGACTGCTGCATCCAGTCGTGCCCTTCGTAACGGAGGCGCTCTGGCAGCGGCTCCCGACGCGCGCGAGCGGCGAGTTTCTCGCGCGCGCCGCCTGGCCGGCTGCCGGCGCGCCGCGCGCCCGCGCATCGCAGTTCGAGATCGCGCGCGCAGCGGTGAGCGCGATCAGGCAGATTCGCGCCGAGTACAACGTCACGCCCGGCAAGATGGTCGAGGCCGTCGTGATCGGACGCGATGCGCCGGCGCGTGCGGTGCTCGCGGAGGAGAGCGCGCTCATCGGGCGTCTGGCGCGCGCAGCCATCACCGCGAGCGACGCGGCGCCCGCCGGCGCGGCAGCGCACGTGCTGCTCCCTGACGGATCGGAGGTCGTCGTGCTCCTCGCCGGGCTCGTCGACCTCGAGAAGGAGTGCGCGCGCGTGAGCACCGAGCTCGCGCAGCTCGAGAAGCAGCTCGGTGCGCTCGAGCAGCGGCTCGCGAACGAGAGCTTCACCTCGCGCGCGAAGCCCGAGGTGGTCGAGGCCGAGCGCACGAAGCTCGGTGAGTGGACCTCGCGGCGCGAGCAGCTCGCGAGCAAGCGGAGGACGCTGTGCGGCGCCTGATCCTGCTCGTCGCGCTCGTCGCCTGCGCGCAGCAGGGATTCCCGCCGGGCGGGCCGCCCGACAAGATCCCGCCCAAGCTGCTCAAGAGCTCTCCCGACACGAACGCGCGGAACGTCGACGAGAAGGAGGTGAATTTCCAGTACGATGAGGTGCTCAGCGAGCGCCCCGCCGGCGGGAGCTCGCTTGACGCGATGGTGCTGATCTCGCCACGCGACGGCGCGCCGCGCGTGGGCTGGCATCGCACGCGCATCTCGGTCCATGGCCGAAAGGACTGGAAGGCCAACACGACGTACGTGATCACGATTCTGCCGGGGATATCGGACCTCCGCGGCAATGCGGACAAGCTCGGCTACCAGCTCGTGTTCTCCACCGGCCCGGAGATCGCGGGCGCCTCCGTCTCTGGCACGGTGTACGACTGGGCGGCGGGACATCCCGCGCCGAACGCGATCGTCGAGGGCGTGTCGCATCCCGACAGCACCGTCTACATCGCGCGTGCGGACTCTGTCGGTCACTTCACCTTGACGCACATTCCAGCCGGCTCGTACACAGTGTACGGTTGGGTGGATGCGAACAACAATCGCGACCGCGACGAGCACGAGATGCAGGACTCGGCGATCGTCGCGCTCAAGGACACCGCGCGCGTCGAGCTGCTCTCGTTCATTCACGATTCGATCGGCCCGCACGCGATCACCGTCGAAGTGCGCGACTCGCTCGCCGTGCACGCGACCTTCGACAAGCCGGTCGCTCCGAATCAGCCGTTGGACACCGCGCACTTCATGCTTCGCCGCGCCGATTCGACGCTGGTGCCCGTCAAGACAATCGTCTCCGCGCGCGAGATCGACAAGCAGCGCACGGACTCGGCCGCGCGCGCCGACTCGATTCGCGCGCGCACGGACACGGCATTCCGTCGCCAGTATCAAGCGCAGCACAGAGTGCCGGCGGACACGAACACGCGAAATGCGCTTCGCCGCGCGGCCGCGCTCGCGGCAATGGTGCCGAGCAAGCCGTTGCCCATCACCGACATCCTGATCACTGTGGGGGAGCCGCTCGTGCCCGGGGCCACGTACCGCCTGGAGACGAAGGACATCCACAATCTCATGGGCATCGCGGCGAACTCGATCCGTTCATTCACGGTGCCGAAACCAGCGCCGCCGCCGCCGGCGGGAAAGAACGGTGCGCCGTCGAAGGCGGACAAGGCGCGGGGCGCGCGGCCCGCGCCGATCGATACGTCAAAGAAGCAGCCCGCTCCCCCGCCGCCACCGCCGGCGCCGGCGCCAATCGACACATCCAAAACGCGGCCTCCCGCATGAGCGATCTCCGAGCCGCCCTCTTTCTCGATCGCGACGGCACGATCAACGTCGACACGATTCACGTGTCGCGCGCAGACAATGTGAAGCTCATCCCCGGCGCCGCCGCGGCGATCGCGCGCGTAAACGCGATCGGCATGCCGGTGATCGTCGTCTCGAATCAGTCGGGGATCGGACGCGGGATCTTCACCGTCGAGCAGTACGAGAGCGTGCGCGTGCGCATCGACGAACTTCTCGCCGCCGCGGGCGCACGCGTGCTCACGACGTACTACTGCCCGCACAATCCGGAGGTCGCCCCCGCGTGTGAGTGCCGCAAGCCGGGCCCGGCGCTCTATCGGCAGGCGGCCGCCGAACAGGGCATCGATCTCGCCAAATCGTGGTTCGTGGGCGACCGGCTCCGCGACATCCTCCCCGCGAAGACCTTTGGCGGACACGGCATTCTCGTTCCGCGCGACACGACGCCTGGGGGCGATGTCGTGGCGGCCCGCGATGGGTTCGCGATCTCCACGAGCCTCGGCGCAGCGGTGGACCGGATCCTCTCGGCGCTACCTCTTTCTCCGCCGTCGCAGGGCGGGTAGACTCACTTCATGTCGACCCGCCTGGCGGTGCTCGCGTCCGGTCGCGGCTCCAATCTGCGCGCGCTCCACGAGTATCTGTCGCGCAGTGGACGCGACAGCACCGCACAGCTGGCGCTCGTGCTCTCCGATCATGCGGATGCGGGCGCGCTGTCGTTCGCGCGCTCGCGCGACATTGCGGCCGCGGCGATCGATGGCGGCACGCTCGGCGGCGAACGCCTGGTCGCGGAGTTGAGCTCACATCGCATCGATCTCGTGGTGCTGGCGGGGTACATGCGGCTCGTCCCCGAGGTGGTCGTGCACGCGTATCGCGGGCGGATCGTGAACGTGCATCCGGCGCTCCTCCCTGCCTTTGGCGGGCGCGGGATGTACGGGACGCGCGTGCACGCGGCGGTGATCGCCGCGGGGGCGCGCGTCTCCGGCGCCACGGTGCACTTCGTCGATGAGCGCTACGACCACGGCGCCATCATCGCGCAATGGCCGGTGCCCGTGCTCTCGGGCGACACGCCGCAGGCGCTTGCCGCGCGCGTGCTGCGCGTGGAGCATGCGCTCTACCCGCCGGCGGTGCTTGCCGTGGCCCAAAAGCGCATTGCGCTCGATGATTTCGGCCGCGCGACGCACATGCATCTTCCCGCGCTCGACGCCGCCGCGTTCGTGCTCGACTCACTCGACGATGCCGCGCTGCGAAACGCGATCGGCATCGCGCTCTCCGCCTGACCGACTCCTACACTTCGCCATGCCCCGCGCACTCATATCAGTTTCGGACAAGACCGGCGTCACCGTGCTGGCCCGCGCGCTCGTCGCACGCGGCTGGGAAATCATCTCCACCGGCGGCACCGCGCGCGCGTTGCGCGAGGCAGGAATCGAAACGCGAGATGTCGCCGACGTCACGGGCTTTCCAGAGATGCTCGACGGCCGCGTGAAGACGCTCCACCCCGGCGTGCACGGCGGGCTCCTCGCACGGCGCGGCGACCCCGCGCACATGGAAGCGCTCGCCGCGCACGACATCGAGCCGATCGATCTCGTCGCCGTGAATCTCTATCCCTTCCGCGAGACCGCGGCGCGCCCCGGTGTGAAGCCCGAGGAAGTGATCGAGAACATCGACATCGGTGGGCCCTCGATGCTCCGCTCCGCCGCGAAGAACTTCGAGTCCGTGTATGTGATCGTCGATCCCGCGGACTACGAGCGCGTGCTCGCGGCGCTCGACACAGAGCGCGATGATCTCGATCTGCGCCGGCTGCTCGCGGAGAAGACCTACGCACACACGTCGTCGTACGACGCGGCCATCGCATCCTGGTTCGCGAAGCAGCGCGACGAACGCTTTCCGGAGACGATGCCGCTCTCGCTCGAGCGCCAGCAGTCGCTGCGCTACGGCGAGAATCCGGGGCAGGAAGCTGCGTTCTATGTGGAGCATCGCGGCGCGGGGCTCTCGTCGCTCGTGCAGCGCGGCGGCAAGGAGCTCAGCTTCAACAACCTGCTCGACCTCGAGGGTGCGCTCCTCGCCACCGACATGCTCGGCGAAGGGCTGCCCTGCTGCGCGATCGTGAAGCACACGTCGCCGTGCGGGCTCGCCGTGGCGCCCACGGCGCTCGAGGCGTACCAGAAGGCGCTTGCGTGCGATCCGCAGTCCGCGTTCGGCAGCGTGATCTCGTTCAACGTGCCGGTGGACGAGAAGCTCGCGGACGTGATCTCGAGTCTCTTTGTGGAGTGCCTCGTGGCGCCCTCGTTCAGCGAGGCGGCGATCGAGATCCTCGGCCGCAAGAAAAATTTGCGCGTGCTGGTGGGTCAGGCGAAGTGGCCGGCGGGCGCGCTCGACTTCAAGCGCGTGCGCGGCGGGATGCTCGTGCAGGATCGCCCCTCGATCGATCACAGCCTGCAGAGCTGGAACGTGGCGACGAAGCGCTCGCCGACGGACGCCGAGCGCGATGATCTGCTGTTCGCGTGGCGTGCGGTGGCGAGCGTGAAGTCGAACGCGATCGTGCTCGCACGCGGCGGTGCGACGATCGGAATCGGCGCGGGGCAGATGTCGCGCGTGGACGCGAGCTTTCTCGCGGTGCACAAGGCGCGCTCCACGGGCTTCGATCCCGCGGGCTCCGTGCTGGGCTCCGATGCGTATTTCCCCTTCCGCGACGGCATCGATCACGCAGCGGAAGCGGGCGTCACGGCGATCATCCAGCCCGGCGGGTCGGTGCGCGATCCCGAGGTGATCGCGGCCGCGGACGAGCGCAACATCGCAATGGTTTTCACTGGCACGAGGCTCTTCCGCCACTAGCACGCTCGTTGCCTAGGCGCGGCAGACGGTCCATCTTGCACCTCTGATCCGGACCGGCGACCGCGCCGGCTGCCGCGCGTTCCCGACTCCGAGCTTATGCCACCGAAGAGTACCGAACCCGACTACCGTCCGTCCTATCTGGCCGCGGCGATCACCTCGCTCGTGATCTTCGCGATCTACATCGCGACGCTGGCGCCGTCCACCGCGATGTGGGACACGAGCGAGTACATCTCGGCGGCGTACGTCCTCGGCATACCGCACCCGCCCGGCAATCCGTTCTTCGTGCTCCTCGGGCGGTTCTTCGCGATCCTCCCGCTCGGCCCCCTCAGCGTCGCGGTGAAGATCAACATCCTCGCGGCGCTCACGAGCGCGATTGCCGCGAGCATGTGGTTCCTGATCACCGAGCGCGTTCTCGTCAACTGGCTTCCCGAGCGCTGGCAGCGCATCACCGGCGCCGCGCTCGCCGCGCTGATCGGTGCGACGGAGTTCACCGTCTGGAATCAGTCGGTGGTGAACGAGAAGGTGTACACCGTCTCGCTCATGGGACTCGCGATCATCTCGTGGCTCACGGTACGGTGGTCGGATGATCCGGATGGGCCGAAGGCCGATCGCCTGCTCGTCATCATCGCGTATCTGCTCGGACTCGGCTACGCGAACCACATGATGGGATTCCTCGCGGGACCGGCGGTGGTGGTCGCGGTCGCGGTGCGGCGCCCGCAGACGTTCGTGCGGTGGAAGCTGATCGTGGCGAGCGTTGGCGCGCTGCTCCTCGGAATGTCGCCGTTCCTCAGCCAGCCGATTCGCGCGGCGCACTTCCCCGCGATCAACGAGGGCGAGCCCACGACCTGGAACGCCTTCCTCTACAACTTCAATCGCGGCCAGTACGGCAAGCCGGCGCTGCTCGACCGCCAGGCGCCGTTCTTCGATGGGCAGCTCGGCATGTTCTGGATGTACTTCCGCTGGCAGTGGCTTCGCGATGTGAAGATCGAGTATCCGAAGATCCAGTCGATGCTCGCGATGATCTACATGCTGCTCGGCTTCATGGGCGGCTACGTGCACTGGAAGCGTGATCGCAAGTCGTTCTGGTACTTCGGCACGTTCATGCTCACGCTGACGGTCGTGCTGATCTACTATCTCAACTTCAAGTACGGCCACTCGCAGTGCACGGCGATGGGCAATCCGCCTGACGTGAACTGCGAGGTACGCGATCGCGACTACTTCTTCATCGTCGCGTTCTCGGCGTGGGGCGTGTGGGCCGCGCTCGGGCTCGTGTACATCTGGGAAGGGTTCGCCTCGTTCTTCGGCAGCGAAGAAGTGAAGATCGGGCGCGAGGTCGTGGAGATTCCGCGCCGACAGTCGTGGCTCTACAGCTCGTGGATTCTGGCGTTCGCCTTCGTTCCGCTCTTCACGAACTGGAAGTCGGCGTCGCGCGCGGGGCAGACTGACACATTCGCCTTCGCCCACGATCTGCTCAACTCGGTGGAGCCGTACGGCATTCTCATCACCGCCGGCGACAACGACACATTCCCGCTCTGGTACGCGCAGGAAGTGGAAGGGGTGCGCAAGGATGTGCTCGTGCTCTGCACGTCGCTCCTCAACACGGATTGGTACGTTCGCCAGCTCGTGCGACGTCCCGTCTATCCGTACGACGCGGCGAAGGGGCCAGCTGTCTATCGCGGACGCGAGTGGCCGATGCCCAAGGGCTCGCCGCTGCACATGACCACCGTGCAGGCGGATTCGATCCCCGAATATCAGGAAGTGCGCACGCCGCAGCTCTTCAAGAAGGGATCGATCGAAGCGACGATCAAGCCGCAGGTGCTCGCCAAGGCGGACATCGTCGTGCTCATGATGCTCCGCGATGACTATCCGAACCGGCCGTTCTACTTCAGTCGCACGGCGGGCAGCTATCCGCAGGATGTGCTCGGCCTCGGGCAGTATCTCCTCATGCAGGGACTCGCGCGCAAGCTGCTGCCAACTCAGCCTGAGCCTGGGAAGGACACTGTCCTTCTTCAGGGCGAAGGGTTCGTCGACGTGAAGCGCACTCACGACCTCTGGTACCAGGACTTCCTCGGCCCCCAGGCCGTGCTCAAGCGCGGACTGTGGGTGGACAACGCGTCGGTGGGCATTCCGTACATGTACATCACCTCGGCCGTCGACCTCGCCGACATCAGTCAGCAGCGCGGCGACACAACCGAGTCGCGGAAGTTGATGGAGACTGCGCGCGCGCTGGCGGAGGCGACGAACCTCAGCAGTCTGTTCAATCCACAGGTCGCGCCACCGCCGACGGCAATTCCGCTGGGCAACGACAGCGGAAGTGGCACGAAGATGACCGACACCGGCACTCACCCGAGGAAATGATCGCGGTGGGCGTCGTCGCGCGGCGGCAATGACGGCAAGCGGGGCCGAGCCGTTCGAACGAACGGCGGCCTTTCAGGCGGAGCTGGCCGCGATCACCGAGGCCATGCGAGAGGGGCGGAGGTCGAGCCACTTCGATCCGCGCGTGCTGCGCGAGGCGGTGCGCGTGTGTGCGGTGCACGCGCGCCTGCATCGCTCCCCTCCGGAGCAGCTCGTGCGCGCGCTGAAGGAGCTCGTGCGCGAGGTCGCGATGAACGACAGCACCGAGGCGTATCGCGTGCTCTACACCGATCGCGTCATCGCGTGGGCGATCGAGAGCTACTACGAGTTGTCTGAGCGATGAGCGTTGAGCGGCGGTGAGCGGAACTCAAACTCTAACAATTGGATACGGACACCAACGGATCTAAACGGACACTAACCGATACTGCAAACTGCGAGCACGAAAAGAAAAAAAGGCCAGTATCGAACTTGGTCCGGGTCGGTTTCAGCCCGCCGCGATCGACACCGTCCTACATGGTTCGATTCTGGCCCTTATTTGCCTCTTACGTCATCGCTGTTCGCAGTCTCCGTTCGTGTCAGTTAGATCCGTTGGTGTCCGTATCCGATCGTTGGTGCTCGCTCGCGCAACAATCGCAATCGTACCAGAAAACTGGCATTTAGGCCGCCTGCGTCGCCCTCGTCCCTGAATCCCTCGCCCCCCCGAGCTCGAACGCGTTGGCAATGAGGTCGTACGAGCGCAGGCGCGCCGCGTGATCGTGCGTGATCGTCACCACCATCACTTCCTCGGCACCGTACTCCCGCGCGACTGCTTCGAGACCACGACGGACGCTCTGCGCATCGCCCACCACCGCACGCCGCCCGATCGGCAGCGACTGCGGCGACGGATACTTGGCGAGAAACTCGAGCGCCGTCTCCGGTGTCGGAACTGCGATCGATGATCCGGCGCGGAGCAGCGTGATCGCCATGCGCATGCTCGAGGCGAGCCGCTCCGCCTCCTCGCTCGTGTCCGCGCTGATCGCGGACACTGCCACCATCACGCGCGGCGCCGCGAGCTCGGACGACGGCGTGAACTGATCGCGATACAAGGCCGCGATCTCGGCGCCCGCCGGATTGATGAAGTCCGCGAAAGCGTATGGGAGTCCCAGCTCGGCCGCCCACATCGCGCTCTGATGCGATGAACCGAGGAGCCACGGATCCGGGCGCTCGGGCATGCCGGGGAGCAGCGCGGCGAGCCGCTGAAAGCGGTGATCGCGCGGAAGGCTGTCGTCGAGATAGCCCAGGAGCTCAGCGAGCTGCGTCGGAAAGTCATCCGGCGAGCGCTGGCGCCGGTCGCGCTGCAGCGCGAACGACGTCTCGGGATCGGTCCCAGCCGCGCGACCGAGCCCGAGGTCGATGCGATTTGGAAAAAGCCCCGCGAGCACGCTGAAGTTCTCGGCGACCTTGAGCGAACTGTAGTGCGGAAGCATCACGCCTCCACTTCCCACTCGCATGCGCGAGGTCACCGACGCGATGGCGGCGATGAGTACTTCGGGCGAGGGACCGGCAATCATCGGACTTCCGTGATGCTCCGCGACCCAGTAGCGGTGAAAGCCCAGTGTCTCCGCGTGTTTCGCGAGATCGATCGAGTTGCGCAGCGCCACGGCGCTGGAGGTGCCCTCGGGCACGGGCGTTTGATCGAGCACACTCACGCGCAACGGCGCGAACGGCGATGTTGGTGGGGCAACTGCGCTGGGCATCTTCGACGAGCTCCGGGAATGCAATGCCGCGCGACGCAAAGGCGGCGACGGCTGCTTACGGGATGAACGCTCGAAACGTCCGCGAGTTTCCCTCCGCGGCCGCGTGCGCCTCTAACCGTCCAGCGCCGTCCGTGTGGCGCGCGTGAAGTCGTCCAACGTGAAGGGCTTCTGGATGAACGCCGCCGTGGAAGACACGATGCCGCGTCGCAGGATCTCGTCGTTCGTGTATCCGGACATGAACAGCGCCTTGAGCCCCGGACGTTGCTCCTGAAGGCGACGCACGGCCTCCTCGCCGCACATGCCGGGCATCACCGCGTCCGAGATGACGAGATGGATCGTCGCATCGAATGCGGCGGACACCGCGAGCGCTTCCTCACCGCTCGACGCGAGCAGGACGACGTAGCCCTTTCGCTTGAGAATGCGCTGCGCGATCTCGCGGACCGCCACTTCGTCCTCGATGAGCAGCACGGTCTCCACCCCGCGCACGGAGACGTTCTCCGCGAGCTGCAGGTCTTCGGCTTCCTGTGCAGCCAACGCAATCGGCAGATAGATCTGAAAGGTCGTCCCCTTGCCGGGCGCGCTCTCGACCATGATGTAACCCGAGGACTGCTTCACGATTCCGTACACGGTGGCCAAGCCGAGCCCCGTACCCCTTCCCGGCTCCTTCGTCGTGAAGAAGGGCTCGAAGATGCGCGCGCGAACGTCAGCATCCATGCCGATGCCGGTGTCACTTATCTCGAGCAGTGTGTAATCGCCGATCGGGATGACGCGGTGTGCATGCTGGACTTCGTTGGTGATTGCAGCACGCCGCGATGTGATCGTCAGCACTCCGCCTTCGGTCATCGCGTCGCGCGCGTTGACGGCGAGATTGACCAGGACCTGATCGATCTGGCTCGCGTCGGCAACCACCGCGCCGAGGTCGGTCGCGAGGTTCGTGACGATCTCGATGTCCTCGCCGAGAAGTCGCTCGAGCATCTTGCTCGCGTTCGCGATGATCGCGTTGAGGTCGAGCACCGCCGGCTTCAGGATCTGTTTGCGACTGAAGGCAAGCAGCTGGCGCGTCAATCCTGCGGCGCGAATCGCGGCCTTCTGAATCTCCTCGGCATCGCTGTGGCGAGCATCGCCAGAGTCGATGGACTCGAGCAGGAAGGACGCATGCGCGCCGATGACCGTGAGCAGATTGTTGAAGTCGTGCGCGACGCCTCCGGCCAGCCGGCCGACCGCGTCCATCTTCTGCGCCTGGCGAAGCTGGGCTTCGAGCTCGACTCGCTCCGTCGTGTCGACTACGTGCACGAGCACGCGATCAGGCGGCTGCGGACCGACGGTGAGCTCGAGTAGCTTCCTGCCGCGCTTACCGTCGTCGTACTCCACGGTACGCCGCAATACGACGTTTTCGCTGAGGCATCGCCGAAAGTCTCCGCGAACTTCGCCCATCATCGGGGAGAGCTCGCTGAACGTTCGCCCGATTGCGGCGACTCCATAATTGGGAAAGGCGCGGCTGGCCGCCTCGTTGCAGTCCACCATCGCGAAGTCATCGCCTCGCGCTTCCCAGAGGTAGGTCGCGACCGGCATCTTCGCGAACTGCTCCCGCATGCGAAGCTCCGACTGTCGCAACAGCTCGGTCGCGACTACCTGATCGGTGACGTCCACGCCGTGTGCGACGACGGAGTATTCCCCCGAAGCATCGGTGAGGCGCTGATAGACGAGATCGACGTAGCGTTGCTGGAGCGGCGCATCGGGAGTGCGAGAGAGCTTGACTGGAATCTGTTTCCCAATGAAGGGCGTTCCGGTCGTGCGCACAGCATCGAGTAGCTCGACGAATCCCTGACCGCGAATCTCGGGGAGGGCATCGAGCAGCGCCTTGCCGATGGGATTTCGATGACCCACCAATTGCAGATAGGCGGGATTGATGCGCTCGAAGATGTAGTCGGCTCCGCGCAGTACCGCGAGAAACGCCGGAGCCTCGTCAAAAATCGTCGTGAGACGCGAGCGCTCCGTTTCGAGCGACGCGATGAGCCGCTCCCGCTCTGTGATGTCGACGTTGACAACGATGCCACCGATGACTCGACCGTCGCGGTCGAGGATCGGCGCAGACGAGACGAGAAGATGGCCGCTGAGTCCATCGGATCGCTCGATCTCGACCAGTTCACCCATGATCGTCTCGCCCGTCTCGAGCGTGCGTGCGAGCGACCAATCCTCAGGAGCGACGGTCGCTCCAGTGGATGTCCAGCCGCGATAGACCGTATACCCGTCGGGGGTGGCGGTGAGCGGCGCTTCGCCGCCCCAGATCGCGGCCGCTGCCGGATTGGTGTGCGTGATCGCTCCCGCTGCATCCGAGAGCCACACGCCCACGGGAAGCGCTTCGAGCGTCGCCTCCAGGCGGCGACGATCGGTGTCGGCCGCGACGAGCGCCTCACGCTCCGCTCGCGCAGCGAGTTGCTCACCGGTGCGATCGCTCAGCGTGACGATCGCAGTCACCGGTCCCACGCTGGTCACTCTGCGCGCGACCAGACGAAAGCACCTTTCGGGCGGCGTCGAGTTGCACGAGAACTGCGTCTCGAACGTCGTGAGGGTGCCCGCGAGCACCTGGCGAACTCCTTCCGTTGCGTCGATGGCTTCTTCACAGGTCGCGCCGCAAGCGTGCTCGAAGATTTGGCGATAGCTCACGCCGATCGCGGCTGCCTCATCTCCGGGCTCATTTTTGTCCGACAGCTCGGTCCACGCGTGATTCACCGCTACGATTTCGCCGTCCGGTCCGAGCAGCGCGACGCGATCCGCGAGCGCATCGAGAATGTCGCCAAGCATGCTGTGGCGCGCCGCTTCGATCACATGCGTCGATTCCTGCCGCTTGAGTCGCACCAGCGCCGCGACCGATGCGCAGAGCTCATTCGCATGAACAGGGTGTGCGAGATATCCGTCGACGCCGGCATCGAGCGCGCGCGCACGCGCTTCGCGCGAGGTCCGCGACGAGAGGTACAGCAGGGGTAGCAACTGCGCCGACGCCGCCTTGAGCCTGCGGGCGATCTCGAAGCACGTGAGCTCCGGAAGCGCGAGGTTCAGAACGACGGTATCCACCGAGTGTTGACCACAGGCGGAGAGCGCGGCCTCGCCGGACGCGGACTCCATCACCTCGTAGCCGGCGGAGCGCAACATCCGCGCGACGGCGCTTTCGCCGCCGGCTGCCTCATCGACCACGAGCACGCGACCCACAATTTTCACGTGGGCGTTGGGAGCGTTCCGAGGTGGTGCGGAAAGCGAAGGGCTGTTCGACAATTTCGCTGAGAATATCGGTGATTCGTGCGTCGCAGGCCCTTCGTCGGCCACCGACTCGCTTGAGGGATCGCCGTCCGCGCTCGGCACAGGGCGCCGTTCGGTGCCTCGCCGTGCCCTCGCCGGAGGGAACAACATTCCGGGTCCCGATTGGAGACGCCGTGGCACGACCAAAGGACACGAACATTTGCCAAAACCAACCTTGCCAGAAAGCAGCTCTCGAACGCTTTTTTAACGCCCCTTCTCCCGGTATGATTGGCTACGTCAGAATGGGGGCAGGTGGCAGAGCGGTTGAATGCTCCGGTCTTGAAAACCGGTGGACCTTCACGGGTCCCGTGGGTTCGAATCCCACCCTGCCCGTACGCAAGCTTCGCTATTCGTCCGGCGGCCCGCAGGAGAACCTCGACTCCAACGGCGCCTGTTGCGCGATCACGTAGCTCGGAGCACTCGTCGCCCTCAGCTTGGCAGAGTCCGAGAGATCGTACAGGTAGAGCCGCACCGGCGCGACGTTTCCATTCACGTCCCGTCCGCGCGTGACCACGCTGTCACGCGCACTTCCGATCGCATCGAGGTAGTGCAGCATGAGCTCCCGCTCGTGCAGCCGCGGGAGCTCGTGTGCGAACAGCACCCACGTGCGTGCGCGCCCTCGATAACGGTCGAGCTCTGACAGATACGCGCGGAGGTCTTCGCGATGGCATTCGCCGAGCGTCGTCGACCCCGGAATCGTCTCGATCGATTTGTAGAAGTGAAACGCCGGCACCGCGCCATAGTAGACGTAGAGGGCGTCCGACGGCCGCGCCGCGCTCCGTAGATAGGCGATGGCCGGCGTGATCTCCTCGGGGCGATAGACGGGCTGCGATGCGCGCAGGGCGCGCGCTCCCATCGCGAGCAGAACGAGCGCGGCGATCGCGCGCACGGCCGTCGCGTGGCGCGCGCGCGGAATCGCGACCGCAATCGCATCGAGCCCGGCGGCCGAGAGCAGCAGGATCGGCGCGATCAGGAAGAGCGACAATCGCTCGGCGAACGGATACAGGTGTGCCGCCGATGCTCCGAGCGCCACGAGCACGGGCGCGACGAGAAGCATCGCCTCGCGACTGTCGCGCCTCCAGAGCGCAACGGTGCCCACTATCGCGAGCACCACGCCGCCCGCTCCCACGCTCGTCGGCAGCGCGAGCTGCCCGGCGAGCAGGCTCGAGCTGCGCAACAGTGGCCACGTCCAGCTGCTCAGCTGCGAGGGCGCGATCGGCCAGAATCCACTGTCCCAAAAGGTGTACATGTAGCGCTGCGCCGCCGGCGCGAGATGCTGGAGCGACACGGCGATCACCGCGCCGGCGCTCACGCCCCACGCGCTCACTACAGCCACGATGCGCACGCGCTTCTCCTGTTCGCGTGCCTGGAACGCGTGTAAGAGCATCGCCGCGCCGATGCCCGCGAGCACGATCACCGCCGGTTGCGACATCCACACGGCGAGCACGCCCGCGAACGCCGCGAGCGTCGCCCGCCTGCGCGTGAGCTCTCCCTCGCCAAGCTCGAGGGCGATCAGCAGCAGCGCGAGCGCGATGGCGACATCGCTCGAGTACTGCTTCGCCTCCGTCGCAAAAAAGATCAGTGGCGGCGCCAGCGCAAATGGCGCGATCGCGAGCGGAACGGCGCTCGCAGACACGAGTCGCGCGGCCAGCCGCCAGAGCAGAAAGAGCGCGATGATCGAGCACACCAGCGGGAATGCTCGAAGCGCGAGCTCGTTGGCTCCGAGGATGGACACCGCCGCTTTCTCCATGAGCAGAAATCCCGGCGGCGCGATCTGATTGTGGCCGAGCGGCTGGAGCAGGAGCCGGCCGACGGGGCGCGAGACGATATTGTTCGCGAGCGTCGCCTCATCGGTCCAGAGCGCGCTCCTCCCCGCGAATTGCCAAAGGCGAAGCACGATTCCGGCAGCGACGAGCGCGGCGGAAAGCATCGAGACTACGGTATGTCTGGAAGCTTGACCGTCCCTCTGCCGGTACCACATCTTCCCTCCGTTGACTATACTTGACGCCCGGAGACGAATCCGGTTTCGGGAGTGGTGGCCGAGAGGCTGAAGGCGGCGGTTTGCTAAACCGTTATAGGGTTTTAAACCCCTATCGAGGGTTCGAATCCCTCCCGCTCCGTCGGCAGGTCCGTCAATGATCGGCGGACCTGCCGTTTTTTTGCCCTTTTCCCCCGCACATGGCCGATCCTCTCGCCCCACCTCGCGTTCGCTTTGCTCCGTCACCCACGGGATATCTCCACGTAGGCGGCGCGCGCACGGCCCTCTTCAACTGGCTTTACGCGCGCCAGACCGGCGGCACGTTCCTGCTTCGCATCGAGGACACCGACAAGGCGCGCAGCACCGACGAGAGCGAGCGCGCCATCTTCGAAGGGCTCGAGTGGCTCGGTCTCAATTGGGACGAGCAGGTCGTGCATCAGGCACTCGGCCTTCCGCGCCATCAGCGCGACGCGAACTTTCTGCTCGAGACGGGCGCCGCCTATCGCTGCTTCTGCACCGCCGCGGAGCTCGAGGCGATGCGCCAGGCGGCCGCCGCGCGCAAGGACAGCTTCAAGTACGATCGCCGATGCGATCTCCTCTCGCCCGAAGAGATCGAGCGTCGCGTCGCCGCCGGCATGCCGTTCGTCATCCGATTTCGTGTGCCCGACGGCGAGACCGAGTGGGACGATGCCGTGCACGAGCGCATCGCGTTCCCGAACAAGGACATCGAAGACTTCGTCATCCTGCGTTCGGATGGGACGCCCATCTACAATCTCGCGGTGGTGTCGGACGACATCGACATGGGCATCACGATGGTGATGCGCGGCGACGACCACATCTCGAACACGCCCAAGCAGATTCTGCTCTATCGTGCGCTCGGTCACAACCTGCCGCGCTTCGCGCACGTGCCGATGATCCACGGCATGGACGGAAAGAAGCTGAGCAAGCGACACGGAGCGACGGCTGTGGCCGACTACCAAAACGAGGGGATTCTGCCGAGCGCCATGGTCAATTTCCTGGCGCTCATGGGGTGGTCGCCGGGCGGCGACCGCGAGGTGATGTCGCTCGAGGAGATGATCGCCCTCTTTTCGCTGGATGGACTCCAGAAGAAGGCAGCGATCTTCGACACCAAGAAGCTGGAGTGGATGAACGGCCAGCATCTGAGTCGCAGCTCTGCGCTGGAGCTCGAGCCTCGGCTCTCTTCGGTACTAATTAGTACAGGGGTATCGAATCGGGAATTGTTGCAATCCCGACACGAATGGTATCTTGCGCTCATCGACCTGCTGAAAGTGCGCGCGAGGACAGTACTGGACATGGTGCGTCAAGCGGCGCCATTCTTCCCGGGCGAGATCGTATACGATCCCGAAGCCGTTGAAAAGCAGTGGAAGGATCGCGAAGCCACCGCTGCTCTGCTGCACGATGTGCAGATTCGGCTTACCACGGTGCACGCGTGGACGCCGGAGTCGCTCGAGGAATCGCTCCGCATGCTCGCATCAGAGCGTGGCGTCGCCGCCGGCAAGATCTTTCAGCCGCTGCGCGTTGCGTTGACAGGACTCACTGTGAGTCCCGGAATTTTCGAGGTGCTCATCGCGATGGGATCCGACCTGACAGCCAAGCGACTGCGCGATGCGCTCGAGTTCCTGAAGGCACCGATTGCTTGACGACACGCAGCCGCCACTGCGCGAGTCGACAGAGAGTGCCGGTGTCCGCGCGAGCGGATCCGCACCAGCGATACTTGGCACGGAGGAGATTATGCCGGACACGTTGAGCGCCGTCGAACAGAAAGTCTACCACTATCTGCTCGACTTCCTCACCGAGCACACGTACCAGCCGAGTGTGCGCGAGATCGGTAAGCGATTCCGCATTAAATCGACGAAGACGGTTTCCGAGCTGCTGCATTCGCTCGAGCGAAAGGGCTACATCGAGCGCGACCCCTCGCGCTCGCGCGGCGTGCGCCTGCTCGGCTACGAGGGCGCGCGGCGCACGCAGCCGATCCCCTTCTACGGAAGGATCGCCGCTGGCGATCCGATTCTGCTCCCCGAGCACAAGAAGGGCTACATCACGGTCGACCGCCGCTTTCTTCCCTCCGACGATGTGTTCTGGTTCAAGATCGAGGGCGACAGCATGATCGGCCGCGGCATCTTCGACGGCGACTTCGTGATGATCCAGCCCGGCACGGAGGTCGAAGAAGGGATGATCATCGCCGCGCGCCTCGGGGAAGAAGCAACCGTGAAGACGTACACGCATCGTGATGGCGAGGTCGTGCTCCTTCCGGCGAATCCCGAAGAGCACGAGATCGTCGTGAAGGACGCCGATGACTTCGCGATCATCGGGAAAGTGTGCGGCGTGTTCCGGCCGTTCCAGGAAGTGCAGCAGCACGAGGAGCTCGCGCTGGCGGACTAGCAGCTACGAACGAGCGGCTAGGGAATCTGCGCCGGCTGCTGCGTGGGCGGCGGCGGCGGCGCTGGAGGAGGCGACGCGGGCGGCGTCGACTGATTGTTCGTGGCAGGCTGCTGATCCTGCTGGGCCTGTTGTTGCGCCTGCTGCTGTGCGTGCTTCGCCGCCAGCTCCGCCTTGTGCTCGCGATCCTTTCGCTGGCGAATCTCCTTCACGGCGTTCTTGAACTCATCGTTGTCCATCGCGCGCTGCGCATTCAGGAAGATCTCCTGGCGCTGGCTCTCCTTCATCCGGTCGTTCTGATATTTCGCCGGATTGCCCTGCACATTGAGTGGCAGCAGCGCGAGCAGCGCCGTCGGCAGCGCGAGCTTGCCGAGGTAGATCTTCTGCTGGTCCATCCCGTACTTCTCGCCGTTCTTTTCGAAGGTCCAGTCGCCGGGCTTCCTGCCGCTGTTGTAGAGCGCCATCGAATCGTTGTGCGCGAACACGCGCATCGAGATCGCGCTGTCGAGCCGCTCCGCCTGCGTCTTCGGCGCGTAGTAGATCGGCCCTGTGGGCGCCCACACGCGCGGATCGCCGTACGATGGCGTCACCCCCTGCCCCGGTCCGCCCCCGCCCACCACTGGCCCCTCGCCGGAAGCGGGCTCAGTGCTCGCCGGCGCGGCCGGCACCGTCGTCGGAACTGTCGTGGGCGCGACGAACGGTGTCGACCGTTTCTTGCCTCTCACGGGCACGTTGTCGCCACCGCTGCGCGCGGTCGCACTCCCCGCCGATGGCGTCGCGATGTAGCTGACCTGCTCGGCCTTCGGCTTCTGCCCGCGCTCGAACAAAAGCCACTGCCGGATCGGATTCGGAATCGATAGAATCGCGAACAGCGCCGCGCCC
>Ga0105249_10000089_pt1 | contig 131175 bp, 118 predicted proteins | sample KBSS44metaG_FD_81522 | JGI IMG/M metagenome (GOLD analysis project Ga0105249, IMG submission 81522) | Switchgrass rhizosphere microbial communities from Kellogg Biological Station, Michigan, USA - KBS S4-4 metaG | ecosystem: Host-associated > Plants > Roots > Rhizosphere > Soil | place... | reverse complement strand
TGCACGACGACTGAGGCGGCCTGGCCGTTCTGCGCATTCCAGGTGAGCGTCATGTCGTGCGTGCTGTCCGTCGTCGCGTCGATCGGATCGAGCTTGAGCGAGTCGGCGTTGGTGAAATTATAGTTGAACGGATTGAAGCCGTTCGCGGCGCCGGGAATCGTCACGTTCGAGACGGAGCCGGGCTTGAGCTGAATACTGTCGTTCGCCGGCAGGCGGTAGAAGACGTACCCATTCACATCGGCAGCCTGCGGCGTGAGCTGCGCGGTGTCGTTCCCCGTGTTGGTGACGGTCCTGATGGTGACCGGCGTGCCGGCATCGAGTTGGGCGAGCGGCGACGGCAATAGACTTCCCGGGAACGCGATCTGCGCGCAAGTATCGGCGCTAGTGGCGCTGTTCGGGATGCTCACGTTTACAGCGTTGACGAAGTACGCTGCGGGGCTCGTCGAATGCACGCCACTTGGCGCGTCGCCCGTCGAGATCGTGACGATGCCCAGCGGGACCGAGGTGGGGATGGTGTCACCGAACCCCTTACACGCAGCGACCGCAAACAACACCGCAACTGCAACGAACAAGGACCGTTTCATGTACGCTTCTCCCGGCCGCACCTACCGTGTGACCGGTATGCGCAGCGCCTCAGCGAATCGATTGAAATAATTGAAAAACCCGATCACACTCGTGATCTCGACAATTTGGGGGGGCGTCCACCATCTGGCCAGTTCGGCGTAGCTTTCATCCGTTACGTCGCCTCCCGTGGGCGTCATCGCATCCGCGAAGGCGAGCGCCGCACGCCAGCCAGGCTCGAACCCATCGAAGTGCCCGTCCCCGACCGACGAAAGCTGCTCGTCCGTCGCGCCGTGCTTGCGCGAGAGCGCCGTGTGCGACGCGAGGCAGTACGCGCACGAGTTGAGCTGCGACACGCGCACCGTTAGCAATTCCTTAAGCAGCACAGGCACTTCGCCGGGACCCGTGACCGCGCGCAAATGCGCGAAGAGCGTGAGTACGATCGGCGGTCGGAGCGAGGCCGCGCGAAAGAGGTTCGGGACGTTGCCGCGCTCGCGCATGAACGCATCGAAGAGGCGCTGCACTTCGGGCTCGGCATCTTCGAGCGGCGGCAGCGGGACGCGAATTCCCTTGTCAGTCATTGGCGGTTGCAGAAAGAGTGTGCGCGAGCACGACCACGACGACGATGCCCGCGAGCATCGCGAGCCCGAGCGCGCCCACCGACATTGCGTGAAGCTGTCCGAAGGCGCGGCGCGACGGATCGCCGATGGGCAGCGAGTCGATCGCGACCGGCATCGTGAGACGGAGCTGCGCGATGCGCGCCAGGATCACGAAGCGGGCGATGGCCGAGAGCGCGGCAATCGCGATCCCGCCCACGAGCGACGCGCTGCGCGCGGCCCCACGCGGCGAGAGGCGAGCGGAAACGGCGAGAAATACGCCGACCAGCATACCGGTATCGAATAGCACCGGGAGTATTTGTCCCACGAGCGCGCCGGCCAGCGTGCGCGACGGAAGCACGGCGAAGGCAGCGCGCGTGACGACGACGGTGAAGTAAAGCGCGCCGCCCAGCCACGCGGCGAGGAGGAGTGCGGCCACGGGCGCCGGCCACCCCGCGTGCGCGCGCAGGGACTCCGGCGCCGGCTCGTTCATCGCTTCACGCGCACCAGTCGCGCCGCGCCCGTCACGAACGGATTCGTGCGGCGCTCGCGGCCGATCGTCGTCGCCGGTCCATGCCCGGGATAGACGGTGAGCTCGTCGCCCAGCGCGATGATGCGCGCCACCGATGCATCGAGCGTCTCGCGATCGCCGTACTCGAGATCGCTGCGGCCGATCGAGCCCGCGAACAGGCAGTCGCCGCCGAACACCAAGTCCTCGTTGTAGAACGCGACGTGCCCCGGCGCGTGACCGGGCACGTGCATCACCGACAGCGTCTGCGTTCCCACGGACACTCGGTCGCCCTCGGCAAGCGCGCGGTCGGCGGGCGGCGGCGCGTCGATGACGAATCCATAGCGAAGCGCCGAGTCCACGGCGCGCTCGTGCCAGGGCTGCTCGAGCGGATGCATGTGCACCGGCACCGGATGCGCGCGAAGCACGCCCGCGAGCCCGCCGACGTGATCGAAGTGCGCGTGCGTGAGCCAAATGCTCTCGAGCGTCGCGCCGGAGTCGTGCAGCGCCTCCAAGATTCGCTCGGGCTCGTCACCCGGATCGATCAGCACGGCACGATTCGTCGACTCATCGATGACGAGGTAGCAGTTCTCCTCGAGCGGACCGACGGTCAACATCTCGATCTTCATACGGTATAGCCGCCGTTGCTCATGATCTCGGTGGGCTCGTTGCGGCGAAAGGCGGTGAGGTACTTCTCCACCGCGATCGCCGCGGTCGTGCCATCGCCGGCCGCCGTCGTCACCTGGCGCGTGAGCTGCGAGCGCACATCGCCGGCGACGAAGAGCCCTGGGATCCGAGTCTCCATGTTCGCGTCGGTGATGATGTAGCCGCCCGCATCGTGATCGACGTGATCGACGAGCACGCCGGTGTTCGGGCGAAAGCCGATGAAAATGAAGATGCCGGTGACGGGGAGCGGCGACCGCTCCTCCGTGAGCACGTTGCGAATGCGCACGCTCGATGCGAGCCCCGACGCATCGCCGAGGATCTCCTCGACGACGACGTTCCGCACGATCTCGATCTTCGGATTCTCGAACACGCGCTTCTGCACGAGCTTCGACGCGCGGAATTCCTCGCGCCGGTGCAGCAGATAGACCTTCTTCGCGTAGCGCGTGAGGAAGTCCGCTTCCTCGAGCGCGGCATCGCCGCCGCCCACCACCGCGATGGTGTGCTCGCGGAAGAAGGCGCCGTCGCAGATCGCGCAATACGACACGCCCTTCCCTGCGTAGAGCTCCTCGCCAGGAACGCCGAGCTTGATCGGTGTTCCGCCGGCGGTGAGGATCACGGTGGGCGAGCGATATACGTCGCCGTCGTCGGTGGTGGTCGTGAAGTACCCGTCCTCGCCCTTCTCGACGCGCTCGACGATCACGAAGGTGCGCAGCTCCGCGCCGAACTTGGCGGCGTGACTCGCGAACTTCTCCGCGAGCTCGCGCCCGAGAATCGACTCGAAGCCCGGGTAGTCCTCGACCAGCTCCGTGTTGAGGATCTCGCCTCCCGGCTCGCCGAGGCGCTCGAGCATCACCGCGCTCAGCATCGCGCGGCCGGCATACATGCCTGCCGTGAGCCCTGCCGGCCCCGCACCGATTATCACCACGTCGTACTCGTACGTCTGTCCCACGTTCGTCCGTTCTCCCGAGTCTGCCGACTCTATGCGCCGACGGCGAGCACGCTCAACGCGCCATGGCAGTGCGATACCGTTCCCACGAGCACTTCCGCAGCGCCCGACTCCGCAGCGCGGCGCACGACTTCATCGCCGGCCACGACGGCGCTCGTGTCGAACATGCCAACGCCGTACGCACGGTGTTGACAATGAAAGATGACAGGACCCGCAAGGTTCCGCCCGTTTCGGCGCGCTTCCTCCGTGGCCGCCAGGACGGCAGGCGGCAAGCTCCAGCTGCGCTCACCGCGCGTCACCGGGCACAGTGCCGGCTCGATGCAATTCACCGGGCAGACCCACTCCGCGAAGCTCACGTACTGGGTGCCGTCCGCGCCCCGCTTCTGCCACGGAATGCCGCTGGGCGCATCGAGCGGACGCATCTCGATCGTGCGATGCGGCCATCGCGCGCGCGCGCGCCGCTCGAGCCACTCGTACATCAAATGCGGCATGAGCGGCGACGGTACGATCGCATCGGGCGCGCCGAGCGCTTCGCTCGGCGTCAATGACGCGTGCGCCGCAGCTTCGTCGAGATACGAAGCGAAAAAGGTGCTCCACTCGGCCACGACGACCTCGACGTTGGCCGTGTCCGCGCCCCCGACCTCGGACGCCACCCGGCACTTCGGATCGCGATCGACGACGAGCACGCGCTCGGCGGTGAGCGCGCCCGCGCGCGCGGCGCGGCCGAGCTGGCGAACGTAGTACGAGCCGTAGCATCCGCCGCCGACGACGACGATCGTGCCATAGCGCTGTGCGGGCGCGAGGGGCAGCACGGCGGCGCTCAGCGCAGGTGCCGACCGCCATCGACGATCAGCGCATCGCCTGTGACGTAATCGGATTCGAGGAGATACACCACGGCGCGCGCGACATCCTCGGGCGCTCCCAGCCGTGCGAGCGGCGTCGTGCGAATGAGCTTGTCCGCATCTTCCTTCGTCCAGTGCTCGGGGAGGAGCACCGCACCCGGCACGACGGCGTTCACGCGGATCGCGGGCGCGAGCCTGCGCGCGAGCGCGCGCGTGAGCTGCATGACGCCGGCCTTGGAGATGCCGTGCGGGATGTACTCGGGCCACGTCTCGAGCGCGGCGAGGTCGGCGATGTTCACGATCGCGCCGCCCGCGGTCATGTGACGCGCGGCCGCCTGCGAACAGAAGAATGGCGACTTGAGATTGAGCGCCACGACATCATCCCACTCCTCGGACGTCACGCTGTCGAAGGGCGTCTTGTGCATTTCGGCAGCGGAGTTCACCAGCACATCGAGCGCGCCCGCGCGCTGCGCCACGTCGTCAATGAGCTTCGCGCACGCACTCGCGTTGCGGAGATCGGCGGAGATCGACCAAGTGTCCGGCGCGCCGGCCTCGCGGGCGAGCCTCACCGTTTCGTCGGCCTCGCTCGCGGAGGCGTTGTAGTGCACGGCGACGCGCATTTGCTTAGCCGCGAGCGCCAACGCGATTGCCCGCCCCACCCGCCGGCCCGCGCCGGTGACGAGCGCGACGCGACCGCGGAGCTCCATACTACGCCTCGAGGGCGGCGATGACCTCACCGGGCGGCGGCGCGCCGCGAGCGGCGAAGCGAATGGTGCCATCGCGCCCGATGCCGATCACCGTGCGCTGGATTTTCTTGCCATCGTCCTTCACCGCGCCGTACGCAGCGGCAATCGTGCTGTTGGAATCAACGATCAATGGAAAATTGAACTCGAACTTCGCGACGTACTTCGCGTGGCTGTCGATCCCCGCGGGGTTCACGCCGAACGGTAGCACGCCGGCATCGCGAAAGGTCGTGCGGTCATCGCGCACGGCGCAGAGCTGGCGATTGCATCCGGGCGTATCGTCGCCCGGATAGAAAAAGAGTGCAACGGCATCGTGCTCGAGCAGCTCGTACAGCGAGATGCGGGAGCCGTCGCTCCCCAGTGCGGTGAAGTCGGGCGCTTTGGAGCCGATCGCCGGGAGCTCTTTCATCACGCGAGCTGCTCCGCGCGCTGGCGCACGCGCGCATCCTGACGCGCGAGCCACTCCGCGCTCACTCTCATGCTCCCAAGCGCACGATAACCCTCGGGCGCGCCGTGCCAATCCGAGCCGCCACTCGGGAGCAACCCGAGCTCATCGGTGAGCTTCGCGAGTCGCGCGATCTCGTCCGCGGTGTGGCTGGGGTGAAGCACCTCGACGGCATCGAGCCCGAGCGACGCGAGCTCTTCGAGCACTGCGCGGGATGCGCCGCCGCCCGGATGCGCGTAGACCGACAGCCCGCCCGACTCGTGAATGAGTCTCGCCGCTTCCGCGAAGGTGACGGTGCGCTTCTCGACACACGCGGGCTTCCCGTTGCCGAGCCAGCGATCGAAGGCCTCGCGGAAATCTCGCGCCCATCCGCCGGCGACGAGCGCCTTCGCGACGTGCGGGCGCCCGACGGCGCCGTCGCCGGCGATCGCAAACACCGCCTCGAGCGTCACCGGAATGCCGAGCGCATTGAGTCGCTCGACAGTTTCCCGGGCGCGCGCGCGACGCGTCTCCTTGAGCTCTTCGAGTGCCGCGGCGATGTGCTCGGGGTGCGTGAGATGCAGCCCGAGCACATGGATCTCTTCTCCGTCGTCAATGGCGCTGAGCTCGACGCCGGCGACGACGCGCACGCCCAGCAGCTCGCCCGCGTGCTGCGCTTCGGCTATGCCGTCGACGGTGTCGTGATCGGTGAGCGCAATGGCGGCGAGCCCTGCGCGCAGCGCAGCGGCGACGACATCAGCGGGTGCGAGGGAACCATCGGACGCAGTCGAGTGCATGTGGAGATCCACGAAGCGCTCCGCCGGAGCGAACGGACTGCCACCTGCATCGCTCACGCGCGGTAGCCCCGCTCCGGCGACATGATCCCGGCCTGCGACTGTGCAAACAGACGCGCGAGATCGTCGGAGCCGAGCTCGGCGAGCGACTGCTCGCGCCAGCGCGCGCCCATGGGCGAGTAGCGCGTGACCCGCGTCTCGTGCGGCGTCACATCGCGCCGAGTGAAGACGAGGGAAAATTCATCGCGATCGTTGGGCGTGACGCGCCCCGACGGAGAAACTTCCCAGGTGTGACCGGCAATCTCGACCGTCCGAACGGGCATCAGGAATTCTCCACTTCACGATAAATTCGCCCGGAATCCACGATGTGGTCGGGTGCACCGGCAAGTGCATTCTCGAGCGTCTCGCGATCCGAAGCTTCGACGAACTCGATGAGCGCGCCGGGCAAACCGCTCTCCTCGAATACCCAGAAGCCGCACTTGGCCGTCTCGTAATACGCGCGCCGTGCGTTCAGTCGCTCCATGAATCGCTTCCGGTCGCCAGCGGGCACGATGGACCGCTGCAACGTGAGCCAACGTGCCACGACTAGTTCCCCGTCTCGGGGAAACTCTCGAGCGAATTCTTGACGAACGCGAGGAACTCGTCCGCGACCGCGCCATCGATGATGCGGTGGTCGAAGGAAATCGAGAAGAACGCGCACGTGCGAATGGCGATGGTATCCTCGCCATCGGGACCCGTGATCACCTTCGGACGCTTCTCGATCGCTCCGACACCCAGGATCGCGACCTGCGGCTGGCTGATGATCGGCGTCCCCATGAGCGAGCCGAAGATCCCGGGGTTTGTGATCGTGAAGGTGCCGTCCTGCACTTCGCGCGGATCGAGCTTCTTCGCGCGGGCGCGTCCCGCGAGATCGTTCAACGCGCGCGTGAGCCCGGAGAGCGAGAGATCACCCGCATTCTTGATGACGGGAACGATCAGCCCCCAGTCGAGCGCGACGGCGATTCCGACATTGTGCTGCTTGCGATAGATGATGTTGTTGCCGCTCACCGACGCATTCATGATCGGGAACTTCTTGAGCCCCTCGACGACGGCGCTGATGATGAACGGGAGGTAGCTGAGCTTGTAGCCGGTTGCGGCCTCGATCGAGGCGCGCTGCTTCGCGCGGATGCGTGCGACGCGCGTGAGATCGATCTCGAAGAACGAGGTGACGTGCGCCGAGGTGCGCCGCGACTGCGACATGTGCTGCGCGATGCGCTGGCGCATGGGCGTCATGGGCTCGACGAGATCGCCGGGCCACGCTTCGGGCGCGGGGCCGTGCGACTCGACGCCGGTGGGCGCGTGCATGGACGCCATCGTCGGAGGCGTGGCCGCGCGCGCGGGAGCAGTGCCCTGCTTGGCGCCGCCGGCGAGGTACGGGAGCAGATCCTTCTTCGTCACGCGACCGGCAACGCCGCTGCCCTGCATGGCCGTGATCTCGAGGCCGTGCTCAGCGGCGATTTTGCGGACGAGCGGGGACGAGCGCGTGCGCACGCGCTCCTCGAAGCTGTTGCCGTTGCCGGAGGGCGTGAGAACGGCGGGAGTGGGAGCGGAAGGATGCGAGGGGGGCGCGGAAACGGCGCTACCTTCGCTTCTCGGGGGGGGCCCCCCAGCCGCTGCCGCAGTTGGAGCCGCTCCCGCCGGCACGCCCGCGCCTGCCGCAAACGCCGCCTTGTCCGTCTCCAGCCGCGCCACCACGGTCTGCACCGCGACCGTTTGCCCCTGCTGCACCAGAATCTCCGCGAGGATCCCCGCGGCGGGCGCCGGAATCTCCGCGTCCACCTTGTCCGTGGAAATCTCGAAGATCGGCTCGTCGCGCTTTACCTCATCGCCTACCGCCTTGAGCCACCGCGAGAGCGTTCCCTCGGCGATCGACTCCCCCATCTGCGGCATGATAACGTCCATCCGGGCCACGGATTACCCTCGCTCTGAATGACGATAGGCGGCGTCACTCTGCCAAAGCCGCCATATCACGATGCCGGGAAGGATCAGCAATCCCACCAGCGAACCGACCTGCAAGTATGGCTCAAAGTTACACGCTGGAAAGCCTTCGGCGGGCGTGCATTTGTTGAACCCGCCTACCGCCTTCGCCACCGCCACCCCGATCATTCCGCCCGAGAAGTAGCCAACGACAGCAAAGGGAAGCGCCACCAGATACCGCAGGCGGCTCGGCGTGTATTCTCTGTCGCTCGACGCCTGCGTCATGCTCAATACGCGGCCAGCCGGCGCGCCACCGAGACGATGTCCGCCACCTGTGGCAGCACGTAGTCCTCGAGCGGCGGCGCGAAGGGAAGCGGCACATCGGCCGCCGTCACGCGAAGGATCGGCGCATCGAGCCACTCGAAGGCGTGCTCGTTGATGCGCGCCGCGATCTCGCCGGCCACACCGCCCGTGCGCGTATCCTCGTGCACGATCAGCACGCGATTGGTTTTCTTGACTGTGGCAATGATTGCCTCATCGTCCATCGGCAGCAGCGTGCGGAGATCGAGCACTTCCACAGAGAGCCCATCTTCCTTCTCGAGCTGCTCCGCCGCCTCGATTGCCTTCCACACCGTCGCCGCGTACGTGATGATCGAGAGATCGGTTCCCGCACGCGCGATGCGAGCCTTGCCGATCGGCACGACGTGATCGCCCTGCGGCATCTCTTCCTTGATGCGACGATAGAGATACTTGTGCTCGAAGAAGAGCACCGGATCATCGTCGCGGATCGCGGCCTTCAGAAGCCCTTTCGCATCCGACGCCGTCGCGGGGTAGACGATCTTGAGCCCCGGCGTGTGCAGAAACGCCGCTTCGGGATTCTGCGAGTGGAACGGGCCGCCGCGCACGTAGCCGCCGGAGGGCCCGCGAATGACGAGCGGGCACGGAAGAAACGCGCGATAGCGTGCGGTCGCGATGTAGTTCGTGAGCATGTCGTACGCGCACGAGATGAAGTCGATGAACTGCATCTCGACAACGGGGCGCATTCCCATGTGCGACGCACCCGCCGCAGCGCCGACGAACCCAGCCTCGGAAATCGGCGTGTCGATGACGCGCTGTTCGCCGTACTTCGCCAGCAGCCCGTCGGTGACCTTGAAAGCACCGCCGTACGCGCCGATGTCCTCGCCCATGCAGAAGACGTTGCCGTCACGCTCCATCTCTTCGAAGAGCGCTTCGCGAATCGCTTCGAGATACGTGATCTCAGCCATTGAACGTTCCCCACCCCGCTGCCCGTTCGTTTTTCTCGACCGCCGAGCGAACGCCCGCGCGGAACCACAATGGTTCGACCTTTGGCGGCTGCGCGTACACGCCGACCAGCGCATCCGTCGGCTCCGCCGCCGGAGACTGCTCGGCGAGATCCGTCGCCGCGTCGATCTCGGAGGCGACGCGCGCATCGATCGCGTCGAGCTCCTTCTTGTCGACGTGAAGCTCCTCGAGCAGCACGCGCACGTAGCGATCGATCGGATCGTTCTCCTTCTCCCATCGCTCGATCTCGCCGGAGGGCACGTACGACTGATTGTCGTGCTCCGCGTGTCCCTTGCGGCGATACGTCATGAGCTCGATCAGCGTGACGCCCTCGCCGCGGCGCGCGCGATCGACGGCATCGCGCGTCACGTCGTAGGTCGCGAGGACGTCGTTCCCATCCGCGCGAACGCCCGGAATGCCGTACGCCATCGCCTTGTCCTTGAACTCCTTCACCGCGCTCTGCTTCGTGTTCGGCGTCGAGTACGCGTAGCCGTTGTTCTCGACGATCACAACGAGCGGGCAGCGCTGCACCGCGGCGAAGTTGATCCCCTCGTGGAAGGCACCGGTCGACGTCGCGCCATCGCCCACGTAGACGAGTCCCACGCGCTTCTCGCCGCGCATCTTGAACGAGAGCGTCACTCCCGCCATCACGGGGATCATGTCGCCCAGGTGCGAGATCTGTCCGATGAATCCGCGTGCAGGTTCGCCGAAGTGAATGTTCAGCTCGCGGCCGCGCGTGGGCGAGTCGCCCTTCGCCATGTACTGGCGGATGATCTCGAGCGGCTGCGCGCCCTGCACGAGCATCGAGCCGAGATTGCGGATGAGCGGGCTCAGGATGTCGCCGGCGCCGCGGTCGAGCGCGAACGCACTCCCCACCGCGTCGGCCTCCTGCCCAAGCGAGCGAAAGAGCCCGCCGACCACCTTCGTCTGCCGATAGAGGTTCACGAGCCGCTCCTCGAGGGAGCGCGTGAGCCGCATCCAATAGTAGAGCTCGACCTTCTTCTCGAGCGACAGCGCATCCGAGGGACGCGAGGGCGCTCGCGATGCGGTGCGCGTGGCCATTAGTACGCCGCCGCGAGCTTGTGCGCCGGATCCGCCTCGCGATGCACGCGCACGAAGTAGCGCTTCACGTTGCGATCGAGCCGGCTCTCCCCCGCCTGATCCGTGACAGCCTCGATGAAGGTGTAGTGCCCGCCCTCGGGCTTTGCGCTGATCGTCACCGTGCCGAGCTCTCCGCTGTACGTGCGCAGACGCCGCGCCTTCGGTCCGGCGGTGAGGCCGAGCGTCGGGAAGAACTCGTCGGCAAGCGCGAGCACTTCTTCGCCGGTGAGATGCGATCGATGAAAGTGTTGCATCAGGTCAGTGCGTAGCCGCCCGTTCGGGGAGAACCTGTTGATACCAGGTGTCGACTTTCTCGAGTTTCTGCGTGGAGTCTTTGCGGAACTGCAGAGCGATCGCCCAGTTGTTGGCGACGACGAACTTCAGATTCGCGGTGTACGTTCCCGGCGCCTGTCCCGCCGTGAAACTGTCCCACGTCTTGCCGCTTCCGTCTTCGGTGTTGCCGTAGATGATCCCCTCGCCGCCTTCGATCGGCTGCGACGATGTCTTGTCGCGCACGCGGATCTTGAAGACCGTCTTCTCGCGCGCGTACGGCGGCGAGGGCTCGCTCGTGATGTTGAACGCGTAGTGTTCGGTGAACGCACGATACTCCGTGGTCTCCGTCCCCGCCGCCTTTGGCCCGCACGCGACGAGTGACACCATCGCGATCGCCATCACGAGCGCGTGTCTCATGAGGCGTAGTATTCCACGCCGAGGTGCGTGATCTGATCCTCGCCCATGTAGTGGCGCAGCGTGTTCTTGAGCTTCGTCTGTTGAATGAACAGATCATGCTCGGGGTGCAGACCGGCCGCCGCCATCGGGCTCTTGAAGTAGAAGGACAGCCATTCCTGAATCCCCTTCATCCCCGCGCGATGCGCGAAGTCCATGAAGAGCGCGAGATCGAGCACGATCGGCGCGGCGAGAATGGAATCGCGGCAGAGGAAGTTGACCTTGATCTGCATCGGGTAGCCCATCCACCCGACGATGTCGATGTTGTCCCACCCTTCCTTGTTGTCGCCGCGCGGCGGATAGTAGTTGATGCGTACCACGTGCGCGAAGTCCTTGTACAGGTCGGGGTACTTCTCGGGCTGCAGAATGTCGTGCAGCACGGAAAGCTTCGACTCTTCCTTCGTCTTGAACGACGCCGGATCGTCGAGCACCTCGCCGTCGCGGTTGCCGAGGATGTTCGTGGAGTACCATCCCGCGAGGCCGAGCATGCGCGCCTTGAGCCCCGGCGCGATGACGGTCTTCATCCACGTCTGTCCAGTCTTGAAATCCTTCCCCATGATCGGCACGCCCTTGTCGTTGGCGAGCTGGATCAGCGCGGGGGTGTCGACCGCGAGGTTCGGCGCGCCATTGGCGTACGGCACCCCTTCCATGATTGCGGCGTAGGCGTAAAGCATCGACGGCGAGATCGCGTCATCGTTGCGCTCCATCGCCTTCTCGAACTGCTCGATCGTGGCGTGCTGCGGACCGGGCTTGATGAAGATCTCGGTGGAGGCGCACCACACGACGACGACGCGGTCGAGCTTGTGCTTCGTCTTGAAGTCGCGAATGTCCTGCCGCAGCTGCTCGGCCAGATCGCGCTTCGTCTTGCCGGCCTTGACGTTCGTGCCGTTGATGCGCGTGACGTACTTGTTGTCGAACACCGCCGGCATCGGCTTGATCGCGGAGAGAAAGTCGGCGATGGGGAGGAGATCCTTCTCCTCGAGCACGCCGGCCTTGCGCGCGGCCGTGAGGGCGTCGTCCGGAATCGGATCCCACGCGCCGAAGACGATGTCGTCGAGCTTCGTCAGCGGAACGAAATCCTTGATCAGCGGCGAGCGCTGTTCGGTGCGCTTGCCGAGGCGAATCGTCGCCATCTGAGTGAGGGAGCCGATCGGCTTCGAGTGCCCCTTACGGATGCTCTCGACACCGGCCATGAACGTGGTCGCCACTGCACCGAGTCCCGGGGTGAGCACACCCAGGCGGCCGGCCGCTGGACGGATTACGGGCTTGTCGCCCGTGGGGCGTCCGCTCCCCGAGGTCGTACCCTGCACGACTTATTCTCCTTTCGCGATGAATCGCCGGCGCGAGCGAGCCTCGAGAGGCCGCGCTCGTGACGTGTCGTGCAGCACGCGTACCGGCACCCCGGGCTCCGTCTGCAGCCCCTGGTACACGGCCCTGACGCGCTGCGCCGCGGTGATCCACGCGGTAACGGTCAACAGAACGATGATTGCGATCAGAACCAGACCATGAAACGCCAACCCAAAAAATGCCTGCGGTGCCGACAGCAGCACCACTCGCTCGGGACGCTGCAAGATGCCCACGCGCGCATCGATCCCGAGCCCTTCCGCGCGCGCCCGCGTGTACGACGTGACATACGAGCCGATCAGCGCGAGCACGCACGTGCCGACCATCGGCACGCCCCACCATTCCGGACGCGTCGCAAAGAACACGGCGAGCCCGCCCAGCACGAACCCATCAGCGATGCGATCGAGCGTCGAATCGTAAAACGCGCCGAACACAGAGCTTCGCTCGGTCCGACGCGCCACTATTCCATCCAGCACGTCGAACAGCGCGGTGATTCCGAGCAGCCAACCGCCCGTTCGAATGTGCCCGAGTCCGTAGAGCACACCGCCGGCGATCGTACAGAGCGTGCCGACGGTCGTAATCGTGTTCGGGTGTACGTCGTAGCGAACCAGCCACTCCGCGACCGGCTCGATGAGGCGCAGATACCCCGATTTTAGCCAGTCCGGCAGTATTGTCATCTGTTCCAACGCGGCACCGGTGGCACCGCAGTCCCCCCTCCCCAACACGTGCGACGAGCCGGAGGGGGATGCTCCGGCCCGTTAAGTTATCCCGCCGTAACATGCGGAGCAACCCGCGTTTACGTGGCGATCAGGGGACCGTCCAGTCGGTGCTCGACGAGAGCGACACGTTGTCTTTCGTGTACGTGCGCGAGCCATCCGCCGTGCGCGCCTTGAGCGTGACCGAGCTCCCCGACGACACGCCCGACACCGCCAGCGTCTTCTCGCTGTTCGCCGCGACCTGTCCGATGAACACGTCGCTTCCGCCCGTGGTGACGTAGGCGTTCACGGCCTGGCTCGAGTTGTTCGTGAGGTGCACGGCCATGCCGCTCGACGGACTCGGGGCACTGCCGACTTCGACCTTGCGGTTACAGGCAACGAGGGTAGCCGCGAGCAGAACCATAGTGATTATTCGCATCTAGCATACTCCATTGTTCGAGACGAGTGGTGCCTGCCACCAGTGCAAGGTACGTGCTGAGCCGTGAAAAGCGGCACGCCGCATGCCTTTGCGGCCAGGCGCCGGGCGCGGGGGGCGCGCGCGACCAAATTGCCGGCGCGCGCGACGCGCCCGATATTCCCTGCGCAGATCACACGCCGCGCGCACCACGCCCCCTGCCCGCGCGGCATTCCCCCCGCTTTCGCGACTCATGACTCCGTCTGCTGACGACCCGCTCGACGCCGAATTCCACTGGAGCGCCGACGCGATTCGCCGGGCCGGCCACGACGTCACCGACTGGATCGCGACCTATCTCACGACGCTCCCGACGGCTCCCGTCTTTCAGCCGGTGCCCACCGATGACGCCGCGGCGATGCTCGCGACACCGGTGCCCGAGGCCGGCGAGGGCATCGACGCGATCATGGAGCGCTTTCGCCGCGAGATCGGCACGTATCCGTTCGGCAACGGCCATCCGCGCTTCTCCGCGTGGGTGAACTCGCCGCCCGCTCCCATCGGGATCTTCGCGCAGGCGCTCGCTGCCGCGATGAACCCGAGCGTCGCCGGCGGCAATCACGCGGCAGTGTGGGTAGAGCGCCAGGTGATCGAATGGTTCAAGAGCATCTTCGGCTTTCCACGCGAGAGCATGGGACTGCTCGTGAGCGGAAGCTCGGCCGCCGCGATCGCGGGACTCGCCGTCGCGCGACACAGCGCGGCCGCGCGCATTGGCTGGGACATGCGCAAGGATGGCGCGCAGATCGTCAGCAAGCGCGGTGCGCCGGTGCGCATGCTCGTGTACGAGTCGGCGGAGGCGCACTCCTGTCATCAGAAGGCGATTGAGCTGCTAGGGCTCGGCAGCGCGCAGATTCGCGTCGTCCCGAGCGACGACGCGCTCCGCATGCGCCCCGAGGCGCTCGACGAGATGCTCGCCGCGGACATCGCCGCGGGCGCGCTGCCGGTGGCCGTCATCGCGAGCGCGGGTACCGTGAACACCGGCGCGATCGATCCGCTCGATGCGATCGCAGACGTGTGCGCCAGGCATCGCGTGTGGATGCACGTCGACGGCGGCTACGGCGCGCCGGCGATTCTCACGACCGACTATCGCGCGCAGCTCGCCGCAATTGCGCGCGCTGACAGCGTGGGCATCGACGCGCACAAATGGATGTACGTTCCCGTCGATGCGGGCATCGTGCTCATTCGCGACGCGAAGCTCATGCGCGACACCTTCAGCCTCGTGCCACCGTATCTGCGCAGCGATGACGATCGGCACGGCGTGCAGGGGCCGCCCTGGCTCAGCGAATACGGCTCCGAGCAGACGCGCCCATTCCGTGCGCTCAAGGTGTGGATGGCACTGCGCTATTTCGGCACGTCGGGATACGCTCGGCTCATCGCGCACGACATCGCGATGGCGCGCCGCCTCGCCGCGCGCGTGCGCATCACGCCGGAATTCGAGCTGCGCGAGCCGCAGGGGCTCAGCATCGTCTGCTTTCGCGCCGTTCCCCCGTCGCTGCACGGTGACGAGAAGGCGATCGATGCGCTCAACCAGCGCGTGCTCACTACGCTGCAGCTCGGCGGACGGGCCTTTCTCTCGAGCACAGTGCTCGGCGAGCGCACCTGGCTGCGCGCGTGCATCGTGAATCCCGGCACGACGGCGGACGACGTCGATGCGGTGCTCGACGCCGTCCTCGATACCGTACGCGACTACTTGTAGATCCGATACTTCTTGGTCGCCTCCATAAAGGCGATCGTCGCCGGAACTGAGGCATCGACCAGCGAGTCCGGATCCGCCCCGCGCATGAACGCCTCTCGTCCCCCGCGCACGCCGAAGAGCTGATTGAATCCCTTCTGTTGAAAGCGAATCGAATCCTTGTTCACCTGGATCGCGGCCCAGAGAAGCGCGGCGCCGAGTCGAGCGGTGTTGACCCGCTCACGATCAGTGATGGTGATGCGAATACCGTCGATGCTCACCCCGCTGTACTTGTCGTCGCCGGGGTGCGCGGGGGTGAAGCGCTCGGCCGAAAATTTCACTCCCGGCAGGTTGCGCGACTCGAGCAGGTCGATCGCCTTTTTTGCGTTGAGCCATGGCGCGCCGATCAGCTGGAAGGCGCTCTCCGTTCCGCGACCAACGGAGATGTTCGTGGCCTCGAGCCACACCACGCCCGGATAGAGCGTCGCGCTCGTGAGGTTCGGCATGTTGGGCGACGGCTTGATCCACGGCAGCTTCGTGTCGTTGAACCAGTCGACGCGGCGCCAGCCTTCCACCGGAACGACGACGAGATCCGCGTGCAGCCCGAGCACGTCGTTGTAGAATCGCGCGAGCTCGCCCAGCGTCAGTCCATGCCGCGAGGGGATCGGATAGAGCGCGGTGGGTGTGGCCGCGCGCGCGGCGCTGTGGCTTCCCGCGTAGGCGAAGCTCGTGTCGAGCAGCGGACCCTCGACGTGCGAGCCAGTGATTGGATTTGGACGGTCGAGCACGAGCACGCGCACGTGCTGCGCGGCGGCCGAGCGCATCGCGTAGACCATCGTCGCCACGAAGGTCCATGGGCGCGCGCCCAGGTCCTGCAGGTCGATCGCGAGCACGTCGAGATTCTTCAGGACACTGTCCGGCGGCGCAAGCGTCGTCGCGCCGTACAGGGAATAAATCGGGATCCCGGTGCGCTCGTCGCGTCCGTTCGCCAGATTCGTTCGGTCCTCGGTTCCGCGAATTCCGTGTTCTGGGGAGAAGAGCGCGGTGAGCTTCGGCCCCGCACCTCCCTTCTCCGTCTGGCGCTTCATCAGGAGATCGATGTCGCTCACTCCATGCTCGTCCACGCCCGTCTGGTTCGTGAGTAGACCGACGCGCTTCCCATCGATGAGCGCCGCGCTGTCGGTGACGAGCACCGTGATGCCGGGACGCACGTGACCGGCGCCCTGACGCGCGCGCTCCACCGGCGCGCTTCCCATGCACGCCAGCAGCACTGCCAGTGTCGCAAGCGCACCCCTTCTGGTATATCGATGCATACCCTCTCCGGTTCGAGCCGATGACGACACAAGATACACCGCGCGGAGCAATCGCATGAGACTCACCGCGATCGACTGGGCGATCGTCGCCGCGTACTTCATGCTTTCCACCGGGATCGGCTTCTACTTCACGAAGCGCGGTGGCGAGAGCCTTACTGAGTACTTCCTCTCGGGGCGCGACGTTCCGTGGTGGCTCGCCGGCGCCTCGATGGTCGCGACGACCTTCGCCGCGGATACGCCGCTGGTCGTCACCGGACTCGTCGTCGCGAACGGCGTCGCCGGGAACTGGCTCTGGTGGGATTTCCTCATGAGCGGGATGCTCACGGTATTTTTCTTTGCGCGGCTCTGGCGGCGTGCGGGAGTCATGACCGACGTCGAGTTCGCGGAGATCAGGTACAGCGGGAAACCCGCGGCGGTGCTTCGCGGCTTTCGAGCACTCTACCTCGCTATTCCGATCAACCTGCTCGTGCTCGGCTGGGTCACCCGCGCGATGATCAAGATCCTCACGATCTCGCTCGGCGTGAATCCGTACGTGGCGGTGGGGATCTGCTTCGTCGTCACGATGTTCTACTCCGTCGCGGCCGGGCTGTGGGCCGTGCTGTGGACGGACCTCGTGCAGTTCGTCATCAAGATGACCGCCGTGATCGTGCTCGCGGTCTTTGCCGTGCAGGCAGTGGGCGGGATGTCGGCGCTCAAGGCCGGCGTGGCGGCGCACTTCGGCAGCGAGTCAGCGGGATTGTCGGTGCTCCCGGTGTCGCTGCAGCACGGACACCTCTCCGCCTATCCGTGGATGCCGCTCACGGCGCTGGGCGTCTTCTTCTTCATGCAGTGGTGGGCGGCATGGTATCCGGGTGCGGAGCCCGGCGGCGGCGGCTACATCGCGCAACGAATTTTCTCCGCGCGCACGGAGCGCGACGGCGTGCTCGCCACGCTCTTCTTCCAGGTGGCTCATTATGCGCTGCGCCCGTGGCCGTGGATCATCACCGGACTCGCGACGATCATCCTTTATCCGAATCTGCAGGACAAGGAGTCCGGGTACGTGCACGCGTTCGTCGACCTGCTGCCCACACCGTGGCGCGGCTTCATGCTCGCCGGATTTGCCGCGGCGTACATGTCGACGGTCGGCACGCAGCTGAATTGGGGCGCTTCGTATCTCGTCAACGACTTCTACAAGCGATTCCTGAAGAAGAACGAGTCCGAGAAGCACTATGTGAATGCCTCGCGAATCGCGACGATCTTCCTGTTCATGGGGTCGCTCATCGTCACGTGGAAGCTCTCGTCGGTGGGTGACGCGTGGCGACTGCTCCTCGCGCTCGGCGCTGGCACGGGGCTCGTGCTCATTCTCCGCTGGTACTGGTGGCGGATCAACGCGTGGTCGGAGATCAGCGCGATGATCGCGTCGTTCGTCACCTCGTTCGCGGTGCTCGGAAAGCTCGGACCCGCGTTCGTGCCGAGCGTCGTCGCTGCGGGTGGTCCGGAGGGAGACGCGTGGGTCATGATCATTACCGTATCGATCACGACCGTCGTGTGGCTCGTCGTGACGTACGCGACGAAGCCGGAACCGGATGCGGTGCTCGAGGCGTTCTACAAGCGCGTGCGCCCCGGCGGCCCAGGATGGCTGCGCGTGTCCACGAAGCTCGGTTACGGCCGGGAGGAGATCCCCGGAGGACGTTGGGCGTGGGCCAACTGGCTCGCCGGCGTCATTGCGGTGTATGCAACGTTGTTCGGCATTGGGAAGATCGTGTTCGGCGAGTGGCTCGCCGGGGCAGTACTCGTTGCGGTCGCGTTGGTTGCGTTCGCGTGGATTGCCAGGTCCTTTACCGGGGACCGCTTCTCCCCGAGCCGTTGAAGGGCTGCGAGCTAGTTACTATGTTTATCATTGAGTTACCGAATTGCACCGACACACATTTTTGAGGTAGCCATGGCCACGTCCCAGGAACCCGCCGTCACCGTTTCCGTTACGCCCACGGCCGCGGTCGAGGTCAAGCGATTCATGGAACAGGAAGGCGTCACCGAAACCGGTGGTGGTCTTCGTGTGAGCGTGCAGCCCGGTGGCTGCAGCGGCTTCAAGTACGGCCTCCTCATCGAAGAGAAAGCCGCCGACGACGACCTCATCGTCGAGCAGGAAGGCTTCAAGGTGTTCGTCGATCCCTTCTCCGCCCAGTATCTCAATGGCGTGACCATCGATTACGTGTCCTCGATGCAGGGCTCGGGCTTCACCTTCTCGAATCCGAACTCCACGGGCGGCTGCGGTTGTGGCAGCTCGTTCAACGCGTAAGAGTTGACGCACGAATGCCGGCGCCTCGCGTGCGCCGGAGCGATCGTGATCCGGGGCCCGCGACGGTGATAACTGCCGTCGCGGGTTTTCTATTTCCCGCGCGCGCGCAACTTCACGCGCACGCGATCCGCGTGCCCAATCGCGCATGAACACGCACACCTTCGGCGCGCTCGATCTCGCTGTGCTGCTCGCCTATCTCGGGGGCACCACCGCGCTCGGCCTCTGGGTGGGCCGGCGCCAGCGGAGCTCGAACGACTACTTCGTGGCCGAGCGGTCGATTCCGTGGTGGGCGGTGCTCTTCTCCGTGGTGGCGACCGAGACGAGCGCGCTCACCTTCATCTCGACGCCCGGGCTGAGCTACGGCAGCGCGCCCAATTCCGGCAATCTCGCCTTCCTGCAGATCGTCGCGGGCTACGTGATTGGACGCGTGGTCGTTGCGTACACGCTCCTGCCGCGCTACTACGAGGGGAAGCTCGTCACCGCCTACGCGCTTCTCGAGCAGCGCTTCGGCGTGGCGACTCGGCGCTTCACGTCGATCGTGTTCATGGCGACGCGGGCGCTCGCGGATTCGGTGCGCGTCTTCGCGACCGCGATCCCGATCGCGCTCATCATCGGCCCCGCGGTGAAGAACCCCGCGCTCGTGACGCCGATCGCCGTGCTCATTCTCGGGCTCCTCACGATCGTGTACACCTATCGCGGCGGGATGAAGGCCGTCGTGTGGACGGAGCTCGTGCAGGCCGGCGTGTACGTCTTCGGCGGCATCGTCGCCGTCGTGTTGCTCGGGCGCGCGATCCCCGGCGGCTGGAGCGAGATCTTTCACACGGCGGGCCAGGCCGGGAAGCTGCGCGTGATCGATCCCTACATGGGGCTCGACCGGCCGTACACGCTCTTCGCGGGGCTGCTCGGCGGCGCCTTCCTCTCCATGGCGTCGCACGGCGCCGATCAGCTGATCGTGCAGCGCCTGCTCTGTGCGCGATCCCTTCGCGACGCGCGGAAGGCGATCATCGGCAGCGGAATCGCGGTGTTCGCGCAGTTTGCGCTGTTTCTGGTGATCGGCCTCGGGCTCTGGGCGTTCTATCAGGGGCGCCACTTCGACGCAACCGATGTCATTTTTCCCACGTACATCGTGGATCACATGCCCTCGGGGCTGCTCGGGCTCATTGTGGCCGCGATCGTGGCGGCGACGATGAGCACACACTCGGGGGCGATCAACTCGTTGGCCGCGGCGGCAACGAACGACATTTACCTACCGATCGCGAAGGTCTCCCCCGACGATCCGCGTGCGCTCCGCATCTCGCGCGCGCTGGCGGTGATGTGGGGAGTGATTCTCACCGGCGGTGCCCTCATGTTTCGTGCACAGGGGACGCCGGTGGTGGTCCTGGCCCTTTCGATCGCAAGCTTCACGTACGGCGGATTGCTCGGTGGCTTCTTTCTCGGAATTTTCTGGCGGCGCGCAATACAGCGCGATGCGCTGATCGGCATGAGCGTGGGGATTCTCGCAATGGCAATTGTCGTGTTCGCAAAGCCGCTCGGCGCGGCCATTCCGTCACTCGCACCCACGCTCGCGCCGGTCGCGCGCATCGCGTGGCCCTGGTACGTGCTGATCGGCACGTCGATCACGGTGGCGACGGGGATCGTCTCGTCGCTCCTCCACCCGGCGCCGCAGCTGCGCGAGGTGCGCGCATGATCGGGCTCGTCATCGGCATCGACGCGGGCGGATCGCGCACGCGCGTGATGGTCGCGGATGCGATGGGCGAGATGGTCGCAACCGCGGAGCGCGAAGGCTCGGCGGTGAAGCCCGGCGAGATCGAGCGCTCGGCGGCGATCATCGCGGCGACCGTGCGCGACGCACTCATTACGCTCGACCCGACGCTCGGCACGCCGCGCGCACTGTGTGCCGGCGTTGCGGGCGCTGGTCGCGAGAGCGAGCGCCGCGCGCTGAGCGAGGCGCTCCTGAACGAGGCGCTCGCCGACGACGTGCTCGTCGTGACCGACGCGGATATCGCGCTCGCGGATGCATTCGGCGAAGAGTCGGGGATCGTGCTGATCGCAGGGACGGGGTCGATCGCGTACGGGCGCGGACCGGCTGGTACGCTCGAGCGCGTGGGCGGTTGGGGACCTTCGATCGGGGACGAGGGTGGCGGCTACTGGATCGCGCGGCGCGCGCTCTCGGTGGTCACCGCGGCGACGGATGGGCGCGAGCCGGACACCTCCCTCGTAGGCGCGATTCTCACCGCGGCGGAGATCGACGAGGTCGAATCGCTCATCCCGTGGGCGGCGACGGCGACGGTGTCGCAGATCGCCTCGCTCGCACCGGTGGTGGTAGCGAGCGCCGAAGCCGGCGATCTGCGCGCGAACGCGCTGCTGGGGCTCGCCGCGGAGGAGTTGGTGCTGCACGTGCGCACGCTCGCGCGCTCGCTCTTTCAGGACGAGCGCGCTGCCGTGCAGGTCGCGCTGGGCGGCGGTCTGCTCGAGCCAGGGAGCGCCCTGCGCCGGCGCGTGGAGCACCGTCTCAAGTCGGCGGTGCCGGGGAGCAAAATGCACGCGGCGCCGATCGTCGCCGTGCGCGGCGCGGTGCGGCGCGCGATGGCTATGGGCGTGGAGTTGGGGGCGGAGTAGGTGTAAAGCCAGCCTCACACGGGAACCATTCCCCCAGCCTCACGATTCACTGTTAGATGCTTATCTAACTATCTAACAATTGTTTCGAGCGGAGACAGCAATGGGCGTTCTCAATGGAAAGGTTGCGATCGTGACGGGCGCGTCGAAGGGGATTGGCGCGGGCATCGCTACCGCACTCGGCGCGGCCGGGGCCTCGGTCGTCGTGAACTACTCGTCCAGCAAGGAAGGCGCCGACCGCGCCGTAGCGGAGATCAAGTCGAAGGGCGGCAAAGCGATCGCAGTGCAGGGCGACGTCTCGAAGTCAGCCGACGTCCTGCGCCTGCTCGATGAGACGAAGCGCGCGTTCGGCAAGCTCGACGTCCTCGTCAACAATGCCGGCGTCTACGCCTTCGCGCCCATCGAGAACGTCACCGAGGATGAGTTCCATCGCCACTTCAACATCAATGTGCTCGGCCCGCTCCTCCTCACACAGGAAGCGCTCAAGCTCTTCGGCGCAGAGGGTGGGAACGTGATCAACGTCAGCTCGGTGGTGAGCGACAATCCGCCCGCGGGCGCGTCAGTGTACGCGGCCACGAAGGGCGCGCTCGACCAGATCACCAGGGTGCTGTCGAAGGAGCTCGGTGCGCGCAACATCCGCGTCAATACAATCGCCCCCGGCGGCGTCGAGACGGAAGGGACGGTCACCGCCGGCATCATCGGCAGCGAGTTCGAGGCGAACGTGGTGAAGGCCACGCCGCTCGGCCGCATTGGTCAGCCAAGCGACGTCGCGCGCGTCGCCGTCTTCCTCGCGTCCGACGAATCGGGATGGATCACCGGGCAGAAGATCCCGGTGTCGGGCGGCTGGTCGTAAATCTGTTTTGGGACGGTGCGCGGAGTGGACACTGTCCGCGCACCGGTAAGAGCTATCTCTGTTGAACGCCGAGCCCCGCTAGCGGAATGCGAGCCATGTGCGCTCCGCCGCCATGTGCTCTTCGAGAACCTGCACGCTCGTGATTTGCCATCTCCCTCCTGATCGCGCCCAGTGGTAGCGCGCGAGGCGCGACAGGCGCCACGAGCGATGCAGAACGAAAAATGCTCGCACTTCGTATCGCGCGGATTGGCGTACTAGTTCCGTCGCCCCTTCGCCACCTGCAGCAAGCTCCAACGCCTCGCGCGTACTCTCGCTCGTTCCGTCGTGCATGCGCTCGAGCTGCGTCTGAACGTCTCGCGTGAGCTGTGGGCGAGACAACACGCGGCCGTCGAGCTGCTGGTATCGCAGCGTCGGGCTGAAGGTCTCCATATACGCCTCCACGTCGCGACGCTTGAACGCTTCACGCGCGCGTTCATGCGCGGCGTCCAACTGCTCAGCTATACCGACTTTCACATCATCCCCGACGTTCAAGAGGCTGACGCCTGCTAGTGAGTCGCTGGCACCGGACGACCTCCGGGATTCCACACCGGCAGCGGCCCATTCGCGAGCAGATCCACGGCTCGCATGGCGGAGTTGATCACCGCGGTCATGTGCGCGAAGTCGATTTGCGAGAGCTCGTCGGACGGTTGGTGATAGTCCGCGTGCAAGTTGAAGGTAGAGAGCGTGTGCGCCGGAATTCCACGCTCGGCGAACGCGATGTTGTCGCTCCGCTCGAAGAAATGCTGCGACGGCCGCGGGTCGGCCACGATCGCAATGTGCGCGCGCTGTAGCATCGCGCCCATCGTCGAACGGTCGAATCCCGTGAGCCACACCTTCCCAACTCCGCCCGCGAGCGAATCGGGACGTCCGATCATCTCGGTCTCCAGATTCGCGACGACGCTATCGAGCGAGAGTGGGAAGTGCGCGAGGAGCCAGTTCGTGCCGAGCAGCCCCTCTTCCTCGCCCGTGGTGAGCACAAACAGAATCGAGCGCTTGGGGCGCGCCCCGTGCGCGAGCGCCTTCGCGACGGCGAGCACCGACACGGTACCCGACGCGTCATCGTCGGCCCCGTTGTAGATCGAGTCGCCGGCCACCGGCGTTCCGATGCCGAGGTGGTCATAGTGCGCATCGACGACGATGACCTGGCTCGCGAGCTTCGGATCACTTCCCTTCAGCAGCCCGACCAGATTGTACGCCGTCTCGTGCGTGCCCGCGGCGCCGTCGCCGAAGCTGGCGCGCAGAGTGATGCCAGCGTCGGCGACGGTGACCGGAACGCGCTGGTAGTAGCCGCTGTCTCCCACAGGGACAAGACCGATCGCCTTCATCTCGTTCGCGATGTAGCGCGCGGCGCGCGTGCCGCCGGGCGAGCCCGTGAGCCGCCCTTCCATCGAGTCATCCGCAAGCGCAGACTCGAGCCGCCGCACTTCGGCGACTCCGATGGTCGGCGGCGTGCCGGACTGCGCACGCGAGGACATTGCCGCGATTGCGAGAAGTGCGAACGCGGTGGAGCCGCTGCGAAGCATCTATCGCTCTCCGCGCACCGTCTCCCAACGGTGCATTACCGCGGTCGCGAGGCAGTTCCCCACGAGATTGATCGACGTGCGCGCCATGTCCATCACCGCGTCCACGCCGAGGATGACGGCGACGCCCTCCAACGGGAGGCCGAACTGCGAGAGCGCGCCCGAGAGGATCACGAGCGACGCGCGAGGCACCGCCGCGACGCCTTTGCTCGTGAGCATGAGCGTCAACATCATCGCGAGCTGGTGGCCGAGCGTCATCGGGATGTTCGCGGCTTGCGCGACGAACACGGAGGCCACCGCGAGATAGAGCGTGCTGCCGTCGAGATTGAACGAATAGCCGGTGGGGAGCACGAAGGCGATGATGCGGCGCGGCACCCCAAACTTTTCCATGGCCTCGAACGCGCGCGGCAGCGCGGCCTCGGATGACGCAGTGGAGAACGCGATGAGCCACGGCTCCTTCACGGCGCTCCAGAACTTGCGCAGCGGTACACGCGCGATGAGCGCGACGGGCACGAGCACGGCGAGCACAAACACGATCAGCGCCGCGTACAGCGTGATGATGAGCACGCCAAGGTGCCGCAGCACGCCTATTCCGCTCGTCCCGACCGTGACCGCGACTGCGGCACCGATGCCGAATGGGGCGAACTTCATCACGAGATCGGTGAGCTTGAACATGATCTCCGACAGACTCTCGCAGAACGCGAGCATCGTCAGCTTCTTCTCCTTGCTCGTGCGCGAGAGCGCCACGCCAAAGAGCACGGAGAAGAAGACGATCTGCAACACCTCGTTGTTCGCCGCGGCCTCGAAGAAGCTCTGCGGCACGACGTGCTCGATCACGCCCGACAACGTGACGTGCTTCTGCGCGAGCTCGGTCCCCACCGCAGCCGAGGCGCCGGTGATGTTCACGCCATCGCCCGGCCGAATGAGATTCACGGCCGCGAGCCCGATGGCGAGTGCGAGCGTCGTCACGATCTCGAAGTAGATGATCGACCGCAGCGCGAGCTTCCCGACGCGCTTCATGTCGTCGCCGTGCCCCGCGATGCCCACCACGAGCGTCGAGAAGATCAGCGGCACGATCAGCAGCTTGATCATGCGCAGGAAAATCGTCGACAGCACTTTGAGCGACGCGGCCTGGAATGCAGGCTCCGGCTGCCCAGCTACGGCGTTCGGGAACGCGACTCCGACGATGACGCCGACCACCATGGAGATGAAGATCCAGTGTGTCAGCGTGAGGCGGCGAAAGAAGCCGCCGCCCTCACGTGGACGTGCCGCGCTACTCACTCGAGACCGGCGGCTTGCCGCTGCGCAGCGTCGAGTGCTTGTAGCCGTAGGCGAAGTAGAGCACGAGGCCGATGAGCAGCCACCAGCCGAACCGCTCCCAGGCCTTGTACGGAAGCCCCCACATCACGAATAGGCAGAGCGCCGCGCCGAGCGGTGCCACCACATACAGGAACGGCACGCGGAACGGACGCGGACGGTCGCGATCAGTGAAGCGCAGCACGACGACGCCGCTGCACACGAGGACGAACGCGAACAACGTTCCGATGTTCGTCAGATCGTACGTCTCGTTCGCATCGCCGATGAGCGCCCACGTCGCGACGAACACGCCCGTGATGATCGTCGTGATGTACGGCGTGCGATACTTGCCGTGCACCTTGGCGGCGAACCTCGGCAGCAGCCCATCGCGCGCCATCGCGAAGAAGATGCGCGGTTGTCCGTACTGGAACACGAGCAGCACCGCCGACATCGAGAACACGGCGCCCAGCGCAACCAGCCAGCCTACCTTCGTCATCCCCACGGACGTGAGCGCGAACGACAGCGGATCCGCGGTGCTGCCAAGCTTGGTGTACGACACCATGCCGGTGAGCACGAAGCCGACGACGACGTAGATCAGCGTGCAGATCGCCAATCCCCCCAATATCCCGATCGGAAGATTCCGCTGCGGATTCTTCGTCTCTTCAGCCGCGGTCGAGATGGCGTCGAACCCGATGTAGGCGAAGAAGACGATCGCGGCGCCGTGGTGAATGCCGGTGAAGCCGTTTGGCGCGAAGGGATGGTAGTTCGCCGGATTGATGTGCTGAAGCCCGACCACGATGAACAGCGTGAGCGCGATCAGCTTCACGGCTACCATGATGTTGTTTGCGCGTGCGCTCTCGCGCACCCCGAGCACCAGAAGCCAGGTAATGGCCATCACGATGCCGAAGGCGGGAAGATTGATCAGGATCGGGAAGCCGAAGAGATGCGGCGCGGACTGCATGAGTCCGTGCACGGTGGGATCGTTACTCAGGAGCGCGGTGCGATATCCTGTCGCCATCCACGGTGGGATGACCATCCCCATGCCGGCCAGGAGCGTCTTGAAATAATCCGACCAGGAGATGGCGACGGCGACGTTGCCCACCGCATATTCGAGAATGAGATCCCAGCCAATGATCCACGCGACGAACTCGCCGAGCGTCGCGTACGAATACGCGTAGGCGCTTCCAGCCTGCGGAATCATCGCCGCGAGCTCCGCATAGCAGAGCCCCGCCAGCGCGCACGCAAAGCCAAGCAGGAGGAACGAGATTACGAGAGCCGGACCGGCGCCGCTTCGCACGACGACGCCATTCACGACTTCACCAGCCGCCGCCGAGCCGATCGCCCCGAAAATGCCCGCGCCGATCACGGCGCCGATCGCGAGCATTATCAAATCGCCCGAGCCCAGCATGCGACGAAGCGCGTTCGGATTGTCCGCCTCCGCCATCAGGTCGGCGATCGGCTTGCGACTGAACAGTGATGACATGCAGCGTCCGGGCTATGGGGGAAAACGCACGTGAGCGTGATGCGCATCAGCGCACCACGCCCACGTGGTCAAAACTACGACGCGGACTCGATTCGCATACCGTAGAACGACCGGTAGACGAAGGTCGCGGAGATGAGGAAGAACACGAGCGCCAGCACATGGGTGAAGCGCGAATCGTGCTGCGCAGTCAACGACACCGCCAGTTCCACCGCGAGGAGGCCGAACAGCGTCGTGAACTTGATGATCGGATTGAGCGCCACTGACGACGTATCCTTGAACGGATCGCCGACGATGTCACCGACGACGGTCGCCGCGTGCAGCTCGGTGCCCTTCTGCTTGAGCTCGACCTCGACGATTTTCTTCGCATTGTCCCACGCACCACCGGCGTTCGCCATGAACACGGCCTGGTACAATCCGAAGAGTGCGATCGAGACGAGGTACCCGATGAAGAAGTAGGGCTCGACGAATGCGAAGGCGAGCGTCGCGAAGAACACGCAGATGAAGATGTTGAGCATGCCCTTCTGCGCGTACTTGGTACAGATCTCGACGACCGCCTTGCTGTCTTCCATCGAGGCCTTCGTCGCGCCTTCGAGCTTGATGTTTTCCTTGATGTACTCGACCGCGCGGTATGCGCCGGTGGTCACGGCCTGAATCGAAGCACCGGTGAACCAGTAGATCATCGCGCCACCGGTGATCAGTCCGAGCAGGAACGGCGGATGCAGGAGCGACAGATTGCCGATCAACTCCGGCTGCAGCCCCTTCGTGAGCGCCACGATGATCGAGAAGATCATCGTCGTCGCACCGACGACTGCGGTCCCGATGAGTACCGGCTTCGCCGTCGCCTTGAACGTGTTCCCGGCGCCGTCGTTCTCCTCGAGGAGATGCTTCGCGCGCTCGAAATTCACCTTGAAGCCGTGCTTCGACTCGAGCTCCTGCTCGATGCCCGGAAGCTGCTCGATGATCGAGAGCTCGAACACCGACTGCGCGTTGTCCGTCACCGGACCGTACGAGTCGACCGCGATCGTCACCGGACCCATGCCGAGGAATCCGAAGGCCACGAGACCAAAGGCGAAGACTGCCGGCGCGAGCATGATTCCGCCCTCAACGGCCGCACCCGGCGTGATCGCCGGAATGCCAAGGCTCACGTAGTATCCCGCCGCCATGAGCCCCATGATCGCCATGCCCAGCCAATACGCGCTGAAGTTTCCGGCGACGAGCCCGGACAGGATGTTGAGCGCCGACCCACCCTCACGCGACGACGACACGACTTCGCGCGTGTGCCTGGAATGCGTGGACGTGAACACCTTCACCAGTTCGGGGATGATCGCGCCCGCCAGTGTGCCGCACGTGATGACCGTGGAGAGCTTCCACCAGAGCGTCCCGTCGCCGAGCGTCGGGATGACCATCTTCGACACTAGAAAGGTGAATCCGACGGACACGAGCGACGTCAGCCACACGAGCGTCGTGAGCGGCGTCTCGTAGTTCATGACGTCCGCATCGCCGAAGCGCGCCTTCGCGATCGCACCGTTGATCAGATAACTCACGCCGCTCGCGATGATCATCACGATGCGCATGACGAAGATCCACACGAGCAGCTGCACCTGCACCGTCGAATCCGGCACGGCGAGCAGAATGAACGAGATGAGCGCGACGCCGGTCACCCCGTACGTCTCGAATCCATCCGCGCTCGGACCCACCGAATCACCGGCGTTGTCGCCCACGCAGTCCGCGATCACGCCCGGATTGCGCGCGTCGTCTTCCTTCACGTTGAACACGATCTTCATCAGATCGGAACCAATGTCCGCGATCTTCGTGAAGATGCCGCCGGCGATACGCAGCGCCGCCGCGCCCAGCGACTCGCCGATCGCGAAGCCGATGAAGCACTGCCCGGCGTAGTCGCCCGGAACGAAGAGCAGAATGCACAGCATCATGAGGAGCTCGACGCTGATGAGCAGCATGCCGATGCTCATTCCCGCGCTGAGCGGAATCGCGTAGCACGGATAGGGCTTGCCGCGAAGGCTCGCGAACGCCGTGCGCGAGTTCGCGAAGGTGTTCACGCGAATGCCGAACCACGCCACGCCGTAGCTGCCGGCGATCCCCAACAGGCTGAACGCCAGAATGATCGCAACGCGCATCGGCGCGAAGCTCAGCAGATAGCCGAAGTAGAGTACGATCACGAAGCCGATGAAGACCTCGAGCAGGAGAATGAATTTCCCCTGCGTCGTGAGGTAGGTCTTGCACGTCTCGTAGATCAGCTCGGAGACCTCCAGCATCGACTGATGCACGGGAAGCGACTTGAGCTTCGAATAGATCACAACGCCGAACAGCAGTCCGATCGCGCAGATCACGAGGCCGCCCATGAGTAGCTTGTCGCCGGGAATTCCGCCCAGGAATGTCACCTGCGAGAGATCGGGCACCTTCAGATTTGCTTCGCCGCCGGCAGCTTCCTGCGCGAACACACGCAGCGCGGTGAGCGGAAGGGCCAGTACCGCAAGCAGCATCGCCGGCCAGCGCGAGAGGATGCGTTTGAACGAATGGTACATGAGGCTCATTAGTGAAGGTCTCCAGAGGGGTACAGAAACCGCCGCGCCAGTGGCCGCGGGCGGGCACATCGTGGGTCGTACGTGCGCTCGACTACGCGAGCGCGGCATCAGCTACGCGGCCTCCGCTCGGCGCCAAAGCGCGTACACCGGAATGCCGATCAGCACGAGGATGAGTCCGAAGATCGACTGCGTGCGAGTCTGCGGCGCGATCAGCAGAATGACCGCCAGAGCGCCAGCGAGCAGAATGTAGAGCGCCGGAAGCACCGGATAGCCAAGGGCGCGGTACGGCCGCTCCATCTCCGGTTTCTTCGCACGCAGAATGAATAGCCCGACGGTCGTGAGCACGTAGAAGATCAGCGCTGCGAAGATCACATAATTGAGGAGCTGACCGTAGGTGCCGCTGAGACAGAGCAGCGAGACCCACACGGACTGGACGATCAGCGCGAACGACGGAACGGCCTTCGCGTTGAGCGTCGCCGCGCGCCTGAAGAAGAGGCGATCGCGCGCCATCGCGAAGTACACGCGTGCGCCGGCGAGAATGAGTCCGTTGTTGCAGCCGAAGGTCGAGATGAGGATCGCGATCGCCATGATCGTCGCGCCGCCCGCCCCGAACATCTGCTCCGTCGCCGCCGTGCCCACGCGATCCTGCGTCGCGTTCGCGATCCCGCGCGCGAGCACCGTCGCACCATCCGCGGCGCCGTGCATCGGAAGCACCATCAGGTACGACACGTTCGCGAGAATATAGAGGAGACTCACGAGCCCCGTCCCCAACACCAGCGCGAGCGGGAGATTCCTGCGCGGGTTCTGCACTTCTGCTGCCGCGAAGGTCACGTTGTTCCACGCATCGCTCGAGAAGAGCGAGCCCACCATCGCGGCGCCCACCGCGAGAACGAAGGCGCCCGTGATCGACGGGCCCGTCGCGAACGCCGCGCCGAAGTTCGCGGCGATGGCCGTGTTGTTTCGACCAATCGTGAAGCCCAGGATGATGAGCAGCGCGAGCGCGCCCGCTTTCACGATCGACAGCGTCGTCTGCACGAGCTTTCCTTCGCGCACGCCGCGCAGATTCACCCAGGTGAGCAGCCACACCGTGGCCAGCCCAAGTAGTCGCTGCGGCGTGAGCCCGAGCTCGATGTTCCCCGACGGATCGGTGCAGCCGAGCGCGCGGATGCAGAGATCGGCGTGCGGAAACCACAAGTAGCGATCGGGCGTGATCGCGGGAAAGAGCACGCCGGCAAAGCGGCCGAACGCCACCGCCACTGCGGCGATCGTTCCCGTCTGGATGACAAGAAAAAGGGTCCACCCATAGAGGAAACCCATGAGAGGACCCATCGACTCGCGGAGAAACACGTACTGTCCGCCTGCTCGGGGATACATCGCCGCGAGCTCCCCGTAGGCGAGTGCGCCGAGCAGTGTAATGAGTCCCGTGAGACCCCAGACGATCAAGAGCCAGAGCGGCGACTCGACCGACCTCGCGATCGACGAGGACACGATGAAGATGCCGGAGCCGATCATCGAACCGGCAACGAGCATCGTCGCATCCGTCAGGGTCATGGCCCGGACGAATTCGGTCGGAGACAGCGTACTTTCGCGCTCGATGGTCCCAGCGGCCATGTGCTTCCTCGATCGATGCGGATTGCGCGCAGGAAGGTGCGCCGGAGCGCCCATGAACAGGCGGCGGCCGACGGGCGGTAAATCGGGGAGAAAGTAACGGCGCAGTCAACTGATGCGCTAGGTAGGCGGCCCTGCGAAATCTCTGTTACGTGCCGATCGGAACGTCGATGCCAGCGGCGACGGGAGTGCCATCGGCGCGATGGGCGGGGCGCCACTTGGTCTGCATGTAGCGATCGCGGAGCTTGCGATCGTAGCCGGAATTGCCGGTGTCGATGTCGACGCGAGCCACGCGTCCTTGCTCATCGATCTCGAAGTGCACGATGAACGTCTTGCCCCGGAGGCCGCCGGGAACGGGGAGCTCGGGGATGATCATGAGCTCCGCCGTGGGTGGAAAGATCGTTCCCTCCCCTCCGCCAGTTCCTGGGCCCACGCCGGAGCCGCGACCGGTGCCGGTGCCGGTGCCGGTTCCGCCGCCCGTGCCGGGGCCGGCGCCCGGCCCGGCCGTGGTGCCCGCCCCATTCCCTGCGCCGGGCGCCGGCCCCGTGGCGGTACTCGGCGTAGAGTCGGGCTTCGCCTGTGGCGCCGCGGCGGTGGGCGGCGGCACGACCGCTGGCGGCGGGACTACTACTGGCTTGGGCGGCACGATCTGCGGCGGCACCGGCGTCACCACGGGGTTCGGCGGGGGCGGCGGCGGTGGTGGCGGTGGCGCCACCCGCACGTAGCGCAGATCCTCCTTCACGTAAGGATTGCGCGCGCCTCCAGCGCTTCCGCCGCCTCCACCGCCCGCCGCGCCCGCCCCTCCCGCCCCACGGGTCGCATCCTCCGCGTTGTGCACGATGACGAGCGGCACGAGCATGAGCAGCAGCAGAAGCCCGTGCAGCGCGAGCGAGATCGCGCCCGCCCACCGCGTATCGCGGCGGGCCGGTACGCCGATTGGCGGACGGTACGGGGGTCGTGCGACGGGCGGCTCGCCAGGAGCCTCGTACGGTGGCATGTAGATATGACCTCGGGCTACTCCAAAAAATAACGCGACGGGCGCATTCGGAGATGCGTCCGTCGCCTGAACTACGACTCCTGCGCCGTGATTGTTCCGGCCCCTACGGCTGCGTCAGCTCTTCTGCGGGTCCTTCGGCGGAATGCCGATGACCTTCACCCCCGCGCCGCGCGCCAGATCCATACCGAAAACCACATCCTGAAACTTCACGGCGGGATCGCCCTTCACGAAAATGATCTTCTCTGGACGCGGATCGTAAATCTCCTTCAGCCGCGCGAACAGCTTGTCCTTCGACACGACCTCGCTGTTGATCTTGTACGTGCTGCCAGGCAGCACCTGCAGCACGATCTGATCAGGCGGTGATTCCACTATGGCAGTTGAAGTCGGATCCGGAAGCTGCAGGTCGATCGCCTTCCGCATCATCGGCACCGCCATGATGAAAATGATCAAGAGCACCAGCAGCACGTCGATCATCGGCGTGACGTTGATGTCGTTCGACAGCCCTGTGCTCCCTCCACTCGTCATTGCCATGCGATCCTCCTATGGCTTGGTGGCAGCGTTGGGAATGTCCCCCGCCACTGTCGATTCGGTACCCTGCTTCTGCTCGGAGATCGCGGCAAGCACTCGCACGCCATTTCGCGCCGCGACGTCGATCGCATCGAGCACCGTGGAGTAGGCCAGATTCTTGTCGGCCTTCAGATACAGGATCTTGTCGGCGCTGCGCGCGTCGAAGATGCGCTTCAGCTCGGGCGCCAACGCATCGTTGCTGATCGGCCTCTTGTTCAGATAGTACAGGCCATTCGCGTCGATGCCGAGCACCTGCTCTCCCTGGTCCTCAGGGTGTGATTTGAGATTGACGCCGACCGGCGGCTCCGCACGCATGCCTGCGTTGAGGAGTGGCGTCACAATCATGAAAATGATCAGCAGCACGAGCATCACGTCGATCATCGGCGTGACGTTGGGAGACGAGGCGACACCACCGCCCGCGCCCGCGCTTGTCATGGCCATGAGGTACCTCCACTGAGATGAGCGAGCCATCTCGACCGAGAGGTCGTGTTTTTCGTGGTGAAAAAGTTGAACGCCGGCCGAGCGTCTCCACTCAACCGGCGTTCGACTTCGCTGCACTTGCCTGCACCGTCAGGGCTTCGGCGCGTCCTTCGGCGGAATGCCGATGACCTTCACGCCTGCTCCGCGTGCCTGGTCCATGCCGTAGATCACGTCCTGATACTTCACGGTCGGATCGCCCTTCACGAAGATGATCTTGTCCGGCCGCGGCTCGTAGATCTCCTTGAGTCGCGCAGCGAGCTTGTCCTTCGTCACCGCCTCGCTGTTGATCTTGTACGCGCTGCCAGGGAGAACCTGGAGCACGATCTGATCGGGCGGTGTCTGCGTCGCGTTCGGCTGCGGCGTCGGATCCGGAAGCTGCAGATCGATCGCCTTCCGCATCATCGGCACCGCCATGATGAAGATGATCAGCAGCACCAGCAGCACGTCGATCATCGGCGTGACGTTGATGTCGTTCGACAGCCCGGTGCTCCCTCCACTCGTCATTGCCATGCGATTCTCCTATGGCTGCTTGGTGGTGGAGACGGTAGCGTCCCCGACCACACTCGACTGGGTTCCCGGCTGCTGATCCGAGATGGCGCCCACCACGCGAACGCCGTTGTGCGCCGCGATGTCGATCGCGTCGAGCACCTTGGAATACTCCAGATTCTTGTCCGCCTTGACGTAGAGAATCTTGTCCGTGGTGCGCGCGTCGAAGATCGCCTTCAGCTGTTCGGCGAGCGTCTCGTTCTTGATCTGCTTCTTGTTCAGATAGTACTGCCCGAACGCGTCGATCCCGAGCACCTGATCTTCGTTCTCCTCAGGGTGCGACTTGAGATTGATGCCAACGGGCGGCTGCGCCTGAAAGCCCGCGTTGATCAGTGGCGTCACGATCATGAAGATGATCAACAGCACGAGCATGACGTCGATCATCGGCGTGACGTTCGGGGACGAGGCTACGCCTCCGCCGGTCCCCGATGTTGACATGGCCATGAGCTACCTCCTCTGAGTGGCCTGTGTTACTGCGAGATGGGGCCGGAACCACCCGTCGTGTTGAACTCGCGGGTAAAGCGCGAACGGCCGAACTCGCCAGCGACGCCCTTGATCAGGTAGTCGATCATTTCCTTCGAGGTGTACGTCATCTCGACGGAGAGGTTGTCGATCTTCGTGGTGAAGTAGTTGAACGCCCACACCGCCGGAATCGCGACGAGCAGACCGAACGCCGTCGTGATCAGCGCCTCGGCGACACCGGCCGAGATCGCGCCCATTCCACCAGCACCCGACTGCGCCATGCCCGTGAACGCGTTCACGATTCCCATCGTCGTACCGAGCAGACCGACGAACGGCGCCGTGGCACCGACCGTCGCGAGCACGGCCAGACCGCGCTTCAGCTCGGAGAGAATGATCATCATGTTGCGCTCGACCGCGCGCTCAGCCGAGTTGATGTCGGCGACCGTCACGGAGCCATCCTGCAGCAGAGGCTTCACTTCGCCGAGCGCGCCACCGAGCACACGCGCGACGTGGGACTTCTTGTAGCTCTCGGCGAGGCGGATCGCCTCGTTGAGGTTGTCCTCCTCGAGGAACTGCGAAAACTCGGGAGCGAACTTGCGGGTTTCCGCCTGCGCCTTCCGAAGCGTCCACCACTTCCCGACCATGACGGTCAGCGAGTATACGGACATGATCGCCATGACGAACACGATGCCCTTGGCGAACCAACCCATGGAGGTCCACAGTGCGATCAGCGAAACGTTCATGTTAGCCTCTTCTCCGAAAATGTTGAACGAGTTGGGGGGACTGCAACGATCAATGCGCCGGAGCGACGAACTTGAGCGGGAGCTGCACGATCTGCTTCACCTTGTGACCGCCGGCTTCCGCGGGAAAGAATCTCCACGACGGCAGCGTCGACTTGAGCGAGGACGAGAACAGCTCGTTCGATGACGAGAGCACCTTGAACGTGCTCATGTCCGCCCTGCCGAGCGTGTCCACGACGAACTGCGCGAGCACGTCGCCCTCGACGCGCGAGTTCTCGAGCATCGACGGATACTTCGGATTCGGATTGCCCTCGCGTGGAAGCGCGGGCTTCTCGACCTGGAATTCGAAATACGGTTGATCGGAATTCGTCGGCACACCACCGGCGACGCCGTTCGCCTTGCCGCCCGCGACGCCCTTTCCGGAGAAGTCCTTCTCATCCGTCACGGCTTTCGAGAGATCGACATCCGGAATCTTGTCCGGGATGTTGATCGGCGCGGTGAGCACCTGGAAACCCTTCGGCGGTGGCGGTGCGGCAACCACATCCGGCGGCGGCGGCTTCGGCTGATCCGGCGGTGGCGGGGGCGGTGGCGGAGCCTTCGCGAAGACGACGTCTTCCTGGCGATTCTTCTCACGAACCCGCTCGCCGGCGTGCGCTGTGATGTACACCGCGAGCGTGATCACGGCCGCGTGCAGCGCGACGCTGACGACGGTCCCGCCGAAAGACTTCTGCTTCTGAGGCTTCGACTCGATCAGGTTTGTGAACATGCGTCTGGGATCCTGGGGGGAGTTCAAGAGCCGCTGTGACAGACCTGGGACGCAACCTACGACGCGCGGTTATCGAAGGAATGCCGCCAAGATTAAGAAATCATGAAGTACGTGTTAGCATTTAATCACGCATCATGACGGACATCCTGGCTGCGTCCGGCAGTCAAGTGGCATGTTTCGAACCACTGTGCGAGCTCGGCCGGTAAACAAGCGGCGTCGAGCGGGGCGAGTAGCAACCGCGTTGGTGAAGCCCCACGAACGGATTGAACGGATATGGACTGAGAGGCACTTGGATCGCATAACTCCGTTTGTGTTCGTTTGTTGTCCGTCAGTGTGGTCTCATCAAATCAGTCGCTTTTGACTTTCCCAACTCACTGACGCATCCCTCACCGCGCAGGCGCCACGAATCGCAGCGGCAGCTGCACGATCTGCTTCACCTTTCGCCCGCCTGCCTCGGCCGGATAGAAGCGCCACTTCGCCAACGTTGCCCGCGTCGATTCCGCGAACAGGTCGTTCGTGGCGTCGAGCACCCTGAACGTGCGCATGTCGGCAGAGCCGAGCGTGTCGACGACGAATTGCACGAGTACGGTGCCTTCGACGCGCGATTGCTCGAGCAGCGATGGGTATTTGGGCGAGGGGTTGCCATTGCGCGCGAGCGCGGGCTTCTCGACCTGCGCGGCGAGAAAGGGTTCGCCGGAATCGCCAACGTTCCCCGTGAGACCGGTGCCGGGCACGCCGCCGTCGCCCTTCGGCGTGGTGCCGAAAAGTGTGCCGTCATCGATGATAGTGGTCGCGGGATCGACCGGCGGCAGCTCCTTCGGAATCCCCGTGAAGTCGATTGGCTTGCGAAGGACCGGGGGTGGCGCCGGCGTCGGCTTCGTCGGCGCATCCGCCGTCGATCTTCGCGGCGTCTCTGAAGTCGTCGCGGTCTTCGGGTAAAACACCGTCACCGTATCCGGCCGCGACTTCGCGACCACCTCTGTCGCATTCGCACTCGCATATACCGCGAGCGTGATCACGCAGGCGTGCACCGCCACGCTGACGAACGTGCTTCGCACCGATTTCTGCGTGCGATGCTCGGACTCGATGAGATTGATCGACATGCGCGAGGTCTCCCAGGTGAAAGACACGAGCAGCACCAACATCCCTGGGAGTCATAGTAGGGCGCGAAGTTATCGCCCCTCTTCCGCGCGCGTTAAGAACTCATGAATCGATCGTTAGCGTTTACGTAACGATCACTCGGCGACGATGCTCTCCGGCGGCGCTAGCTCGCTCGTCTCTTCGGCCACCGGGAGCGTCACGGTGAAGGTCGTCCCGCGTCCGAGGCGCGAGCGCACGGAGATCGTTCCGCCGTGCGCCTCCGCGATCCACTGGCTGATCGCGAGCCCGAGCCCGAAGCCGCCACGCTCGGCCGAGCGCGAGCGCGCGCGATCGGCGCGATAGAAGCGCTCGAAGATGTGCGGGAGGTCGGCGGCGGAGATGCCCATCCCCGTGTCACGCACCGTGAAGGCGACGGTGCGATCGTGGGCGACGAGGCTCATCTCGACGCTCCCCGTGCTCGTGTACTTGAGCGCGTTGGTGACGATGTTGAGAAAAAGCTGCCGGAGCCGCGTGCGATCGGCGAGCACGGTGACGTCGGCAAGCTCGGGCATCGCAACGGCGAGTCCCGCGGCCTCGCCCAGAATCGTCGCGGTCTCGAAGACCTCCTGCGCGAGTGGCGCGAGCGCCACGCGTTCGCGATGGAGATCGAAGCGCCCTTCGTCCGCGCGCGCGAGCGTGAGCAGGCTGTCGACGAGGTCGGCCATGCGCGTGGTCTCGTGCAACGCCTCCTCGAGCGCGATGAGCTTTTCCGGGCCCGGCGCGCGTTCGCTCATTGCGCGCTCGACATCGGCGCGCATCACGGCGAGCGGCGTCTTGAGCTCGTGGCTCGCGTCCGCGGTGAAGCGCCGCAGCGCCGAGAAGGAGCTCTCGAGTCGCTCGAGCATCTCGTTCAGCGTCACCGCGAGGCGCGCGATCTCCTCGCCGGCCGTCACCGGCAGACGTCGATGCAGGCTTCGCCCGTCGGTGATCGCCTGCACTTCGTTGACGAGGCGATCCACCGGCTGGAAGGCGCGTCCCGCGATCGCGTACGCGAGCGCGATCGACGCGACGAGCAGGATCGGCGCGACGGCGGCCATCGTCTCCACAAGATCCCTGATCGCGGGATCGGGAACATCGGCCGCGGTCGCCACTACGACGCGCGATACCGTCGATCGATTGTCCGCAGGCGACTGCGCGACCATCAATAGTCTGCGATCGTCGAGCGCGACCGACTTCGCGCTGCCATCCGTCGGCGCACTCACCGCCGCCGCCATCAGCGCCGCGAGCTGATCGGGATCCTCGTTGAGATCGCGGATCGGCGCGGACACGTACAGGATGCGTCCGCTCGCGTCGAGCACGAGCAGGTAGTCCGGCATCCCATCGAGCATCGTGCGCAGCGGCGCGTCGAGCTGCGCGCCCACGAGCGAGTCGCGACTCGCCGTTACGGGCTGCCCGGCGAGCTCCGACTGCCGGATCAGCCGCAGCGCCAGCGTCGCCTCCGTGAGCGCGTGTCGCCGGAGCTCGTCCGCTGCACCTTCGCGCCGGGTCGTCCAGATCACGGCCGCGAACACGCCGACGGTGCCGATGAGCGCCGCCGCGTACGCTGTCGTGAGCTGCGCGCGGATCGTGCTCATCGGCGACTACACGCGAACGACGTAGCCGACCCCGCGCACCGTGTGGATGAGCTTCTCGGCGCGCGAGCTGTCGATCTTCTTCCGCAGGTGATTGATCACGACATCCACGATGTTGGTCCCCGGATCGAAGTGATACCCCCACGCGTACTCGGTGATCAAGGTGCGGCTCATCACGCGCCCCGCGTGCCGCATCAGATACTCGAGCACGGTGTACTCCTTGGGCGTCAGCTCGATCGCTTCGTCGCCGCGCGTCACCGTCCGCGTGTTCTTGTCGAGCGAGAGATCCGCGACCTTGAGGATGGCTGCGGACATCGTGGGTGTACGGCGGCTCAGCGCCTCGACGCGCGCGAGCAACTCCTCGAAGGCAAACGGCTTGGTGACGTAGTCGTCCGCACCAGCGCGAAAGGCTTCCACCTTCGCATCCACCGCGTCCTGCGCGGTGAGCACGAGGACCGGGCGCTCGAAGCCGCGCGCGCGAATCGCTCGCAGCACTTCCATCCCCGAGCGTCCGGGCAGGCGCATGTCGAGCACGACGAGATCGTATCGCTCCGCCGCGGCGCGCGCCTCGCCTTCCTCACCATCGGTCACGAGGTCGACGCCCCACCGCTGTTCCTCGAGCCCTCGCTTCACGTACTGTCCGACCGTCGGGTCGTCCTCGATCACGAGAATCTTCATTCGGCGCGCGCCCTCATCGCTCGTTCGGGCGACGCAGCCCGAACTCTCGAATCTTGCGATAGAGCGTTTTGGGCGAGATGCCGAGGATGTCCGCAGCCTTCCCCTGATGCCAGTGCGCATTCTGCAGCACCGTCTCGATGTGCTGCCGCTCCACCTGCTCGAGCGGCGCGAGCGGATCGGTCGTGCGCCCGCCATTCGAAGCGGGGAGTCCGCCGAGCGGAACGTCGCTCGCGTGAATCACCGATCCGGTGGCGACGAGCGCCGCGCGCTCGATCACGTTGCGCAGCTCGCGCACGTTTCCGGGCCACGGATACGTCTGCAGCGCATCCACCGCATCGGGGCTCAGGGAGCGCATCACGCCGTCCTGGGCGTGCTCCAGGAAGTGGCGCGCGAGCAGCGGGATGTCCACGGCGCGCTCGCGCAGCGGCGGCAGCGTCACGCTGATCGTGTTGATGCGATAGTAGAGATCACTTCGGAAGCTCCCGTTCGCGACGCGCTGCGCGAGGTCCTGATTGCTCGCCGCCACCACGCGAAGATCCGAGCGCACCTTCTGCGTGCCGCCCACTCGATAGAACGTCCCCAGCTCGAGTGCGCGCAGCAGTTTCCCCTGCACCTTCGGATCGAGTGCCCCGATCTCATCCATGAAGATCGTGCCGCCGTTCGCGAGCTCGAACAAGCCGAGCTTCCTCGTCGATGCCTCCGCATGCGCGCCGCGCTCGTGGCCGAAGAGCTCACTCTCCACGAGCGCATCCGGAATCGCTGCACAGTTGATGTCGACGAGCGGCCCCGTCGCCCGGTGCGACAGCCGATGCAGCATGCGCGCGATCAACTCCTTCCCCGTGCCAGACTCGCCGAGGATCAGCACCGCGGAATCGCTGCGCGCCACGCGCTCGACCAGCGCGAGCACCGCCTGCATCGGCGCGAACTGCGTCACGATCTCCTCCGACGCCTCTGCCAGCGAGAGTCGCTTGTGCAGCAGTGTATTCTCGCGTGTGAGCTCGCGCTTCTCCCACGCGCGCCGCACCATCACATCGATCTCCGCCATGCGGTACGGCTTCGCGAGGTAATCGTACGCGCCCAGCTTCATCGCGCTGATCGCGGTCTCGATCGTCCCGTTCCCCGTGATGATGATGACCTCCGGCGGCGACAGCTCCTCGCGGATCTGGCGCAGCACCTCGAGCCCATCCATCTCCGGCATCACGATGTCCAGCAGCGCCACGTCGAACGCTTCGGCGCGCAATGCGTCGAGCGCGGAACGGCCGTCGCTGTAGACCGTGACCTGGTAGCCCCGCCCCTCGAGAAATTTCTGCAGGATGGTGCCGAGGTGCGCCTCGTCCTCCGCGATCAGCACCTTGATGCGATTGTCGTCTCTCATGTCGCGGGCTCTGCGAGTGGTATGATCACGCGAAAGGTGCTCCCCTTGCCGACCGTGCTGTCGACCTCGATGCGTCCGCCGTGATCGGCAACGATCCCGTAGCAGATCGAGAGTCCGAGTCCGGTCCCGCGACCAGGAGGCTTGGTGGTGAAGAACGGCTCGAAGAGACGCTGCCGCACTGTGTTGGAGATTCCACTGCCTTCATCGATCACTTCCATCACCACCTCCTCTCCGCGCACCGGTGACCCGAACACACGCAAGCGAATCACCCCAGACTGGTTCATCGCATCCATCGCATTGAGCATAAGCGCCATCAGCACCTGCACGAGTTGATCGCGGTCCGCGCGTACCACGAGGCGCGCGTCCGCGGCGATCTCGACCTCCACCTGCATCGTCTTGAAGGTGGGATGGTACTTCAACAGCCGCAGTGTCTGCTCGAGGATGTCGCGCAGCTCCGCCGGCGAGCGCGTCGCGCCCGTCGGTCGGCTGAAATCGAGCAGCCCATTGAGGATTCGCTTCGACCGATGCACCTCGTGGTCGATGATGTTGCACAGCTCCGAGAACGACGCCCGCAGCAATTCCGGCATTGCGGGGTCCTCGAGCTGGAACGAGAGCGTCTCCGCGCACGCACCGATGGTCGCGAGCGGATTGTTGATCTCGTGCATCGCGCCCGCCGCGAGCGTACCGACCGCGGCGAGCTTGCGCGCCTGCGCAGCCTCATCCTGCGCGCGCACCGCATCGGTGACGTCTTCGCCAATGGTGATGACGTGCGTGACCACCGCATGCGCATCGCGCATCGGAATTCTCGACACCCGGTAAATACGCGGCGAATCCGGCGTGCCCGATTCGATGTCGAAGCTCATGATCTCGCCGCTCGCGAACACCGAGTCGAACTCCGCGCGCAGGATGGTCTCGGACTGCCGCCGCAACACATCGAAGATGCTGCGGCCGAGCGCCACATCCCGGGGCACACCCTGCAATCCCGTCTCACGTTTGCGGTTCCACGCTCGAATGCGGTACTCGCGATCGACCACGTGCAATCCGAGCGGGAGCGAATCGAGCACCCGCTGCGTGAACTGATTCTCGAGCGCTTCGCCTCTGGGCGGCTTCACTGTGTCGAGCGCCGCTAGATCGGTGAGGTCGGCGACGAGCATCGCCGGCGCTATGACCCTGGCCGCCGCGACCAGCAGCTTCCTGCTCGCGCTGCTCAGCGGTACGGCACTGTGCGCGATCAGCGAGCCGACGGCTCGACCGTGCGCCTCGATGGGAATTCGCGTGTCGACGAGCGCGTCGTTGCCAGCGCTCTTCACACTCGAATCGGCCACGATGACCATTGTGCCGTCGACGACACGCTCGACGATGCAATTCCGCGCCTGAATCGCATTCGCCAGCGACTGCAGGAGCGCGGGCAACGATTCGAATGGCTCCGACGACGCAACGCACGATGCCAGCTGCGACAGAAGATCGATCGCGGCCGGTTCTGGCGTCTTCTTTGGCAGCGAGCGAGTGGCGCGAGTTGGCAAGGAGGCTCGGTGGGGAATAATGCTGCAACATATGCCCGTGTTCGCATTCGGGCAAGATGACCGAACAAACCCGCGCTTAGGGCGAGGACTGTTGCTTGTTAAAGGAAGCGAGCGCCGTGTCGCCCGCCCACACGCGAACCTGTTGTATCGGGAACATGGATCGGGAACCCACGAGCCGAATCGTGTGCACCCCGGGCTGCACGCGCCCAGTGAACGGCGTGCGGCCGCGTGGGATCTCGTCCACCATCACGAGCGCTGCGGGACCGTCGAACTCCACGCGAATGAAGCCGGTCCCCAGGGAGTCGGCTGCTGCGCGAGGCGTGGCGGTCGCGGTTGCGGGTGTCACTGGCTCGGCACCCCCTCCGCTGCTCGAGAGCAACGGGCTCTCGCTCGGCGTTCCCGCCGATATTGTGTCGACCGTGGTGGTGCGCCCGCCCGGCGTCTGCGGTCCGGCAGCCGTCGCGGCCCCCGGAAAGATCGATTGCGAGCTCGCGGGATTGTTGCCGCTCAACGGCACACCCGCGGAGGTGGAGGACGAAGTCCGGCTCTGTCGCGCAAGCGGCGCATCAGAGAACGCCGGCAGCTCAGGAATGTGCAGATCGCGCGCGATGGCGATCGACGAGATGTCACCCCACTTGTTCATGGCCCGTCGCGCAGAGGGCACGGCAACTATCCCAACGACGATGCCCAACGCGGCGACGAAGACAATTGGCAACAGTGCGAAGTGTCGGTTTTTCGCAATCTCAATCTCGGGGCGCTCCGTCGGCAGCCCGCGCGCGACGGGGTCCACCTCGCCCTCGAGCGCCGCAACGAACTCGCGAGCCGTGGCGAAGCGCGCCATCGCTCGCTTGGAGACGGCGCGAAGCAATGCCTCGTTGACGTGCAACCCGAGCCCTGTACGCAACGGCACGTCGTGCGGAATCGAAATTGGATCGACGATGGCGAGTCCCTGCGCGCTGCGCGAAATCGTGCGGCGCCGCCCGGTCAACATCTCGAATGCGATGACACCGAGCGCGTAGATGTCGACGTGCGCATCGATCGCGGCATCCTGTTGCCATTGCTCGGGCGCTCGATACGCCGAGGATCGCCCCAGGCGCGATACGGGCGCGTCGCTTCCCGCACCAAAATCGGAGACGAGGGATATTCCACTCTCCCGCAGCACGACGGACGATGGCTCGAGCTGCCCGTGCACGATCCCCTGCTCGTGCGCGTAGTCGAGCGCCGATGCGATGTCGCCGAGAATCGTCAGCGCGCGCACCAACGAAGGAGGCTTGGCCTCCGAGAGCAGGGAGTCCAAGGTGCGCGCGGCGACATCGGCGACGACGTAGTACGCGATGTCCTCGCGCCGCTGCAGCGCGCCTGCCGAGATGATCTTGGGGTGCACGAGCTGCGCAGCCGCCTCGGCCCGCCGCTCGAAGTTCCAGTACGACTTGGATGCGCCTGCAGGATCTACGTCGAACACGCGAAGCAGCACGTCCGCTCCACGCGCAACGTCGCGCGCGCGCAGGAAATACTCCCTGCCGTGCGCGCCGAGCACGTCGAGAACGCGCACCGCGTCGCCGAGCTGCGCCTGCAGTCTCGCGCGCATCTCCTGAACGCCCTGGCTGCTTTCGTGTCCGCTGCTTTCCATGGCCGTCCGTGTGTCCGCGCGTCGAAGGAGGGCCCGTACGTCATCGGGTAGTTGATCAGCGCGCTGGTGGTATTTCACGCAGCGTAGCACATTCTGACGGGGCCGTTTCCTGTCCCTATACAGTAGCGCTCGAGCGTCCGGCGGGTAAGGGAATTCTTCGGGTTCGCCACCTCAACACCAGGGTTCGGTGAGTAAATCGCTCGATGGCGTAACGACACGTCGCTCGGCCTCGGCAGAAACTTCCCGCTCACCCCGGAGCTTGCGGCGCACTCTCGCCTCCCCCACCCTCGCAAAGCTCGGGCTGTGGTATCTGCTGTTGCTGCTGCCCACGCTCTACTTCAAATACTCGTACCTGAACTCGCTCGCCGAGGAAGGGGTCCTGGCCGCGGTCGCGACCGGGTCCGCGATGCAGAGCGTCGCTCGATACGTCATTCTGTTCGATGCCGACTTCGTGGAGGTGCTGCTACTCGTCGCCGCGCTCTACGTCATCGGACATTTGCTGCTGAGGATCAACCTCGAGGTGTTGGCAGCAGCGACGGCGCTGGTCTGCATGCTCGTGAGCGCCGGCAACTGGTTGTCGTTCCAGGTGATCGGCTCGCTCCTAAATGCGGACAATCTCGCGATCGCACTGTCCTGGTTGCGGGAGCATCCGGAAACGGTGACCAGCGACCCGGGAGGCAAGCTGCTGCTCGTGGCGGCGGGAGGGCTCCTGCTTCTCGCCATTCTGTGGACGGCGGTCTGCTATCTCGTGATCCGCGGTGGGGTGAACGAGCGAAGCGCGCCGCGAATCGCGCGCGTGACAGCGGGTGTCACTCTCATTCTGTTGCTCATCGGTGGCGCGGGCGCTACCTACCGTGCCCTGCATCCGCGCCCGGGATCCGGCACCTCGCGCGGATACTGGAGCTCGACGGCGACATCGCTGCGAGGAGCGGAGCACTGGGCTCCCCTCGAGCTCGCGTTGCCGGCGGAAGCAAAGATCGAATCGCACTATAGAGAGATCGCCTTCCCCAACTCGACCGACGCCGAAGACGGCCCCATCCTGGGCGAGACGACAGTGCGCTTCGAGCCTGCGCGCCGCGTACCGCGACACATCATCGTCATCAGTCTCGAGACTGCCGCCCGAAAGTACTATCCGCTGCTCGACGATCCGGCGATGCCCAACTTCGCGCGCATGGCCGCACGAGGGATCTCGAGCAACTACCACCTCGGCACGAATCCAGCCACGACGTGGGCGATATACTCGATGCTCACGGGCACGTATCCGCGGCGCGGGCGATCGTTGCTGGATTACGGCGACTTCGATTCGGATGGCCTGGCCGCGGTGCTCGGCAGGTACGGCTACGAGACGGCGTTCATCGATTCGTACAAGATCGATTGGCAGTCCGGATTTCATCGAGACCACAACAGCCGCATGGTCAAGGACCTCGGCTTCAAGTCCATCGAGGACATCACGACGGATTCGGCGCAGCAGAGCGCGGGCGACCATTTCGACCTCGCAGTGGCGCGCGAGCGGCGATCGCTCACGCGCGCCCTCGATCGCATCGATGATGCGCGCAATCACCACACGCACGCGTTCGTCTTCATCGCGACGATTCTCGGACACTTTCCATGGGCCGCACCGGCGGCCGCACAAAAGCTCGATGGCGCTGCGAAGCTCTTGAACATCACGAGCACGCTGGACACGCTCATGGGAGAGCTTCTCGCAGGCATCGAGAAGCGCGGTTTGTCGGACAGCATCATCGTGGTCGTCACTGGCGACCACGGCCTGCGCTCAAAGGGAGAGTTCGCGTCGTTGGGCGAGAGCATGCGGTTCGGAACCATCTCCTTCAACGTGCCCTTCGTGCTCTACGCGCCAGGGCTCTTCGATGGTGGCATGCGCCTCTCGCACGTGACGTCGCACGTGGACATCGCGCCGACGCTGTTCGATCTCGTCGGCATCCCCACGGATTCGCTCCTGCTCCATGGATCGAGCATGCTCGACCCCGAAGTCGAGCGGCGCACGACGTTCATGTTGAACAACTCGCTGCGCCCGGTGGACGGCTACTACCGGGATGGGTGGCTCTACGTCTACAACGCGTTCACGGGAGAGGCTCGCAAGGAACGCGCGCCGGGAGGAATGGCGCGACGCGGTTCGCAGGAAGCTTCGTCGAACGTTCCGCCCTCCCTGGCCTTCACCGCGGACGTTGCAGCGACGCTCGATCGCGCTGCCGGAATTTTCGACACGACTTCCGCCTACTTTCTGCAGCGACGCGCCAGATCCGATGCGGGAGCGCGCTCGCGCGCGGGGACGGTGCCTTGACGGCAGGCGCACGTGAGGCCGCGGCGGCGACCATGAATCGAGACCTCGCGGAGATCGAGGCCCCCGCGTGGATCGCCATCGTGTTCTTCGTCTCCGGTTTTTCGGCGCTCGTCTATCAAGTCGTCTGGCAGCGCGCGTTGTTTGCGATCTTCGGCATCAACACGGAGGCGGTGACTGTCGTCGTCACCGTGTTCCTGCTCGGACTCGGCGTCGGCAGCATCGTCGGCGGAGCCTTCTCTCGAATCGTTCGCCATCCGCTGCTGCTGTTCGCGCTCTCCGAATTCGGGATCGCCGGCTTTGGCCTCGTGTCTCTCGATCTGTTCAAGCGCGTTGGTACGAACGCTCTCGACTTGTCGCCTGTCGCCACGGGGCTCACGACCTTTCTCCTGCTGCTCGCCCCTACACTGCTGATGGGGATGACGCTTCCCCTCCTCGTCGTCTATCTCGTGCGACGATCGGGAAACGTGGGGCGATCGATGAGTCTCCTGTACTTCGTCAACACGGCCGGATCCGGGCTCGCGTCATTGGCGTCGGTATGGGTGCTGTTGCCGAGATTGGGCGAACATGGCTCCGTGCAAGTTGCCGCGATCGCGAATTTCGCCGTCGGCATGATCGTGCTGGTGCAACATCTCCGGCGCAGGAGCGACGCATGACTTACATGGCGCTCCTCGGCGTCGTAGCGCTCGCTGGATTCATCTCGCTCTCGTACGAGATTCTTTGGTTTCGCGCGTTCTCCTTTGCCACCGGCGGCACGCCGGCGATCTTCGGCCAGCTGCTCTTCTTCTATCTGGTCGGGCTTGCGATTGGCGCATTCGTCAGCCGCATCTTCTGCCGGGACCGCGACGCGACTGGCGACAGGCGGAATCTGCTTCCGCTCGCCGCCTTCGTGTACATCGCGAATCTGCTCGGCTTCCTCGTGCTGCCTGCGCTCGCGTGGTTCGCGACGACCTTGCTCGCGACCGGGGCCATGCCTCTCGTCGCCATCGCGGCTGGCTCGTGGGGCGCGGTGCTGCCGCTCGTGAGCCACTTCGGTATTGCGCCCAATGCCCTCGCCGGATCTCGTTTGTCGTACCTCTACCTCGCGAACATCCTCGGCTCCGCGGCGGGGACGCTGCTGACGGGATTCGTGCTTCTCGATCGATGGACGATCGGCTCCGCGGCACTGTTCGTGGTTTTGCTCGGCCTCGCGCTGGCCGCGCTCGTGCTCGCCCGCTCCGCGAGCGGCAATCGCCTGAAGATGCTCGGCATGGCCGTCATCCTTCTGACGGCCGCGGCCTACGCCGTCGAGACGCGGCAGCTGTTCGATCGCTTTTACGAACGGCTGCTCTCGAAGCACGAGTATCTGCCGGAGGATCCCGCATCACTGGTCGTCGAGAATCGAGATGGAGTCATCCTGGTGACGCCCGCCCTCGAGGTCTTCGGCGGAGGCGCCTACGATGGGGCGATCTCGACCAGCCTCGAGTCCGACAAGAACATGATCGTTCGCGCGTATGGGGTCGCGGCGCTGCATTCTGCGCCGAAGGAAGTGTTGATGATCGGCCTGTCCACGGGCGCGTGGGCGCAGGTGATCGTAAATCTTCCGGGGGTCGAGAAGCTCACCGTGATCGAGATCAATCGGGGCTATCTCGAGCTGATTCCGCGATATCCCGAAGTGGCGAGCCTCCTTCGAAATCCGAAAGTAGAGATCGTGATCGATGACGGCCGCCGCTGGCTGGCACACCATCCCGAACGCACCTTCGACGTCATCGTATCGAACACAACGTTCCATTGGCGCGCCAACACGACGAATCTGCTCTCGGAGGAGTTTCTGCGGGCGGTGCGCGCACACTTGAAGCCTGGCGGAATCTTCCACTTCAACACCACGGGATCGGCCGACGCGTACAAGACCGCGTTCACGATATTCCCGTACGGATTGCGCTTCATCAACTTCGCGACCGTGAGTGATTCGCCGATCGAGGTGAGTGCGGAGCGATGGAAACGCGCGCTCGACGAGCACAACATCGACGGCAAGCCGACGCTGGATTCAACGCTGGCACTCGACCGGCATCGGCGCGAGGCTGTGCTCGCACTCGTGCGAACGCTGGACGCGCCGCCGATATCGTACGGACTCGAGTCGCGAGCGCACGCCCTGCCCCGCCTCGCGGACGCGCGCGTGATCACCGACGACAACATGGCGCCCGAGTGGAAAGGGGCACACGAAGTATTATTTCCGCCGAGCGCTTCCGAACAACACTAGAATGAGCGCCGGCGCGTAGACCCCGAGCATTACGTAGGGCGCCGCCTTCATGACGTAGAGATCGCCGGTCCTGAGCTGAATGAACCACGCCAGCCAGGCGATCGCCCCGCAGAAGGCGAGTGCGGCCATCTGTGATCGCGTGCGCGCGACGAGATAGACGGGCAGCTGATCGGCGAAGAACATCAACTGGGGCACGCACGCCATGGCGAGAAGCAGCCGTCCCTCGGGCGTTCGCCAGCGAATCGCAGCGAGAATCAGCGCCACCCCCAGCGGCGTGGCGATCGGCGGCGGGTGACTCGCGACGTGGTGCAGGTTCGCGAGCCACTCGCGCGGCCAGGCAGGGAGTATGGCAATGCTTGCCACAGCAATCAGCGCGGCGCCGGCGAAGGCGCGCCAGTCGAGCCGATAAAACAGCGCGCCGATTCCGAGCGTCGGCTTCACTGCGGCGAGCCACCCGAGCGCGGGCACGAGGGCCGCGACCGTGAGCACGGGCGACCACTGGCCCACCTTGAGCGCCATCACGAAGCTCGGCGTCGCGAACAGCCAGAGGCGGCCGAAGCCGTCGCGAGAGAGCGCCCACGCGAGCACGCCACTCGCCAGTCCGAGCATGACGCCGGCGGCGAGCGGCAATGGCATCCACGCGACGGGAATCGTCACGAGCAGCGCCGGCATCGGATAGAACAGCCGGTCGGGGAGCGGCCACCCGGCCGTGTTCTCGACGCGAAGATATGGATCGCCGCCGTGCAGGAGCACTCTCGCGGCGCGCCACCAGAACTCGAAGTCGCTCGGCACGCGTGCCGTCGACAGCGACCAGCAGGTGTACGCGCCAGCGGCCGCGGCGATGAGAACCGCCACGACCAATCGCGCGCGCTGGTTTGGTGCCGTGCGATCGTCGCCGCCGAAGAGTGTGAACGAGCTCACACCGGAGCTCCGCGCGGACGCGAGCGAATCGCCTATTTCGCCACTCCCGAGCCCGAGGCGTCGAGCAGCCGGCGGAATCGAATTTCCGTCCACAACGGGTCGAATCCCGGCCAGTGCAGCATCAGGTAGAGCTCCGCATCGCGCGGGCGCACGCGCTCGAGCAGATCGAGGGCGCCAGTGCGATCGCCTACCGCGACCATCGCGAGCGCCAGGTATGCGCCGTCCTCGACGCCGATCCGTTTTCTCGACTCGACAACTTTACGCAATCGCTTGATGCGCGCGCGCGCATGCACCGTATCGCGTGCCGCCACATCGACGATCGCCGCCACCGCCTCGCCGGGGAGCTCCGCCCCCAGTCGCCGTCCCGTTTCCGCATCAATCCACGCCGGCCGCACGTCGCCGCGGCGCAGTCTCGCGATCGCGCGAAGTTCGTACGCGGCGGCGATGCGCGGATTGATCGAGATCGCGAGGTCGAGCGCGCGGCAACTCTGCCCGTACGCATGCTGGACGAGCTCCAACTCTCCGAGATCGACCAGCGGCGATGCATCCTCAGGATCCAGAGTGACGGCGCGCAGCAGGTGCGATTGCGCGAGATCGGCCGTTCCCTGCAGCAGCAGCACGTGCCCGAGCTGGCGGTGCGCCTCGGCGTCGTTCGGGTCGATGATCAGCGCATGCTCGTATGCCACGCGTGCGCTGCTCAACCGGTGCGGATTGGCACCGGCGAGTACCGCGCCTCGTGCGATCCACGAGTGCGCGGAATTGGGAGCAAGCTCGATCGCGCGATCGGCGGCTCGGACAGCCAGTCGAAGCAGCGAGTCGCGAACGGCGCTATCTGCTACCGCCAAGGCGGCGCGACGGGTGTATGCCGCGGACAGCGCGGACAGCGCGACCGCGAACGTGGGCGCGCGCCGCGTCGCAGTCTCGAGCTCGAGCGACGCCCTGCGCAGCGTCGCGGTGTCGCCGAGATAGGCAACGCCACGAACGTAGTTCGCGTACGCTTCGCCGTCGTCCGTCTCCCGCGCACTTAGCGCGATGCTGTCCACGATGCTCAACGTGCCGAACTCGTGGGCGGCGATGAGGCGAGCGAGCTGCGGCTCGAGCTGGACGAGCTCGGGGATCGTGGTGCTGCGAGTCGTCTGCCAGAGTCGCTCGCCGGAGACCGCGTCGAATACCTCGAGCGAGATCTCTACGACTCCGGCGTTCTGCGCAACTCGCCCGACGAGTAGATGCTCCGCGTTCAGCTGCTTCCCGACCGTCGTCAGCTCGATCAGCCGCTCATCTGGCGCCTGCGATCTGATCTCCGCGGGCCCGACATACTCGCGCAACGCCTTGGGTCGCGCATCGCGCAGCCGCTCGAGCAGACGCTCGCGCAATCCGGTGAGCGCAGCATCCGACTCATCACCGGGAAGTTGCGTGAACTGCAGCACCGCAAGCTGGCGGCGAGGACCGTCCGAGGAGCGCGTGGTCGTGATCCCCGCGAGAATTCCCGGCCCCTCGCTCCGCGGTATGCACGGAACGGGCGGAGGAACAAAGGGATATTGTGCGTGCGCCGCCCGGCTGGAGATCACGAGTGCGAGCGACGACAGCGCGAGCCCCCGCACGGCACGTCGCCGTCCGAGTATATCGAAAAACACTGCTCGTGTGTCGAGCCTTTCGCAAAGCTTCATTGTTCTACTGCGCGATGACGGGGCGTTGGAGCGTTCCCTTCACACCGCCAATCGGACCACTGTCGATGGAGTTCGTGAAATAGCCAATGATCGTCGCATTACCGGGCCCGGCGTCGATCACATTGGTGACGACGAAGGAGCCGATCATTTTTATCACGTAACACCACCCGCTGCCATTTGCCGACTCCGTGTCCTTGGTGCACGTCTGGCCGTCTGTTGCTACGGTCCCGATGGGCGCGATATCCGTATAGAGCGCCGCCTTCATGACGCACGCACCAGACGCGAAGTTGGCGCACCAGGCGTCTTTGCCAGACGCTGTCGGGCCAGCCTTGTTTCCCGTCAGCACGTCGAGCGCATCGCCCGGACCTGCGGAGAAGCAGCCGGCAGCGATATTAGCCTGATAGTCGTTCGCACCGTTGTCGCCAGGATTGAGACTCACGGCCTGAAAGTTTCCCGGATAGCTCGTCCCTGCTTGAGCCGCGCTGCAGGGGCTTGAGGCCGCTCCCTGCTTCAGACACACGGACAGCGCTGTGGGATTGTCGCGGATCACGTCGAGATCCGCCTGCTCCAGCGGGAAGCGCGTCGGATCATACGTGTCCGCAAGCCCGCGCGCGCGATTCAGCGCAACCGTCAGCATCTGATACGGTGCGGCGAATGGCTTCACGCATCCGCTCGTTGCAACCGTCGGCGCCGCCCAGCCAACCGCCTGCGTCGTGATCGTAAATCCGAAGAAGCCGAGAATGCCGGCGAACAAGTTCGTGCCGGAACCGTGCAGCGTAATGCGAACGGCGTCCGCGGGCTTCACGACGAGTTTCGCGCAGGTAACACCGGTATTACAAATCACGGTGAACGTGGCGGTGGCATTGTTCCACGTTCCGTACTCTACCAGGTCCACTGTCGGCGCCTGGCCGAAGACTTGGTTCTCTGTCGCGAACGAGATCGCGATCGCGGCGGCACTGTCGTAATTCGACTTCGTGAGCTGAATGGCGCCGGCGTGCGCCCCGGCATCAGCCGCGCGCTGCAGTTCGCTTCGGTACGCACCCATCTGACTGAGATCCACTGCGAAGGCGGCGAATCCGAGCACCACCGTCATCGTGAGCGCGACGAAAACGAGCGTCGTTCCTCTCCTGTCATTTCCCAGGCGCATCGGTCCCTCCGCAAGTGCAGGCCACCGTCCGGCGCGATCGCCATTGGCGACGCGAACAGTGTGGATCTTATTTATTCTCAAACAAGGAATAAATCAGCATCTGGCCGAGCAAAGATTCACGACGAACGCTACTGACACTATGGCCGACGCTGGTGCCGCGGCGCAAGGTTTTCGTTTCTAATGCTATTGCGCGATGACTGGTCGCTGCAACGTTCCCTTGACGCCGCCGATCGGACCGCTGTCGATGGCGTTTGTGAAATAGCCCATTATTTTCGAATTGCTTCCATTGCCACTCACAGCGGTGACGACGAAGGAGCCGATCATCTGGATCTGGTAGCACCACCCGCTGCCGTTGGCCTGCTCCGCCCCCTTAGTGCAGGTCTGGCCCGTGGTGGCGACCGTTCCAGCCGGCGCGACCGTCTGATAGAGCGCCGCCTTCATCACGCACGCACCCGGCGCAAAGTTCGCACACCAGGTGTCTTTGCCCGACGAGGTCGGCCCGGACATGTTCCCCGGTTCAGCATAGAGCGCATCGCCCGGCCCCGCAGAAAAGCAGCCGGTGGCGATATTGTCCTCATAGTCGGCCGCGCCGTTGTCGCCAGGATTGAGATCCACCGCCTGAAAGTTTCCAGGAAAGCTCGTGCCCGCTTCTGCCGCAGTGCACGCGGTACCGGCCGCGCCTTGCTTCAGACACACGGTCAACGCCGTGGGATTGTCGCGGATCATGTCCAGATCCGCCTGCTCCAGTGGAAAGCGCGTCGGGTTATAGGTGTCCGCAAGCCCGCGCGCGCGGTTCAGCGCCACCGTGAGCATCTTGTACGGTGCCGCGAAGGGCTTGACGCATCCGCTCGTCGCCACCGTCGGCGCGGCCCAGCCCACGGCCTTTGTCGTGATCGTGAATCCAAAGAAGCCGAGCACGCCGGCGAACAAGTTCGTGCCGGAACCGTGCACCGTAATGCGAATGGCGTCCGCTGGCTTCACCGTGGCCGCCGAGCAGGTCACACCGGTCGCACAAATCACGGTGAACGTGGCGGTGGCATTATTCCACGTTCCGTACTCCACCAGGTCCACCGTCGGCGCCTTGCCGAAGACGACGTTCGTTTGCGCGAACGACGTCGCGATGGCGGCGGCGCTGTCGTAGCGGGTTTTCGTCAGCTGGATGGCTCCCGCGTGCGCGCCGGCATCGGCGGCGCGCTGCAGCTCGCTTCGGTACGCACCCATCTGGCTGAGATCCACCGCGAAGGCGGCGAAGCCCAGCACCACCGTCATCGAGAGCGCGACGAACACGAGTGTCGCTCCCCGCCGGTCGTTTCTCAGGCGCATCGCGCCCTCTGCAAGGACAGCCCACCATCAGGCGCGATCGCCACCGGCGATGCAAAGAGCGCGTATCTCATTTGTTGGCGAACATGGAATAAATCCGCATCATGGCCGGTCCGAGAATCACCACGAACAGTGCTGGCAAAATCAGCGCGGCGAGCGGAATCGTCATCTTGAGCGCCGCCGTGGCCGCGCGCTTCTCCGCGCGCTGCCGCCGCTTGCGCCGCAGCGTGTCCGAGTAGACGCGCAGCACCTTGGCGACGCTGGTGCCCAGCCGATCGGACTGAATGAGATTCTGCACGAGCACCCGCAGCTCCTCGACCCCCGTGCGCACGTACAGCGCTCGAAGTGCCTCCTCGCGCGTCATGCCGGCGTTGACCCGGCGGTTCACGAGCATCAGTTCGTGCGACAGGTCCGAGTGCACCGTGCGCATGTCCTTCGCCACGTTGAGCATCGCTGCGTCGAAGCCGAGCCCGGCCTCGACGCACAGGACGAGCAGGTCCATGGCATCCGGGATCGAGCGCAGAATGCGATCCCGCCGCTTGTTCACGGCACGCGTGAGCCAATACATCGGGATGAGCGCTCCAAGGATCGCGGCGATGGCCACGATCATGACCCACTGCAGAAAGCTGTTGCGCGGTGCGAGTGCGAGCGCGAGGAGAACGAAGCTCGCGAGGACGATCAGACGGACCGCGGTGTAGAGCGGCACGGCACCCACCCCATCGTAGCCAGCGTGGGTGAGGCGTTCGCGAGTCTCGGAAGGCGCATCGCTCGTGGGAAAGAGCGCAAAGAAGCGCTCGCGCAGCGGGCTGTCCCCCACGGGCGCGATCAGTACGCTCCGCACGGACTCGCTGCCACCGCCACCGGTCGCACGGCCCAGTGCACTCTTGCGCGCACTCTCGTTGATCATCGCCATGCCAGCGACGATCACCGCCACGACGGCGATTACGATGAGTACGAGAGTCATCACTGGCATATCCGTCTCCGCCTAGTATTCGATGTTGGCGATCTTCATCATGATCGTATAGCCCGTCGCCACCGAGATCGCGGCGCCAAGCAGCATCAACTGCCCCGTTTTCGTCGCCGTGAATTCGCCGGTGAACTCCGGCGAGATCAGGGAAAGCGCGAAGAACACGGCAATCGGAAGCATCGCGAGCAGGCGCGCCGACAACTTCGCTTCCGCCGTAAGTGTTTCGAGCGCACCCCGAACGGAGACGCGCTCGCGCATCACGTGGCCGGTGTTCGTCAGCACTTCGCTCAGATTGCCGCCCGTCTCTCGCTGAATCAGCAGCGCGGTGACGAACATGCGAATGTCGATGCTCCCCACCCGATCCTGCAGGTTGAGGAGCGCCTGGCGTGCCTCGATCCCGAGGCGCTGCTCATCGTACATGCGCTGAAATTCGGGGCCGAGCGGCTCACCCAGCTCCTGCCCGAGAAAATTCGTCGCCGCGTGGAACGAGTACCCGGACTTGAGCGCACTCACGAGCATGTCGATTGCGTCGGGAAGTTGATGCTCGAAGGCCATCTGCCGCTTCCGCGCCTTGTGTGCGAGCCACACGTTCGGAAGCATGACGCCGACGATGAATCCGGCCAGCCGCCCGATCAATCCCACTCTGTTGCCGGCAAGGACGCCGAGTCCGCCGAAGATCGCAGTAATGAGGATGAATGTCGCTGGGTTCATCTCCACGCCGGCGCGCCGCAGGCGACCGGACAACTCGCCAGTCAGCCCGCGGCCGGCGAGCAGTCGATTGAGGAATGGCACCGCGCTCGCCACCTCCTCTTCCCGCATGAGCAACGCTGCCGTCGCGGCCGCCGCATTTGGCTCGAGCCGATTGCGTGCCGCGGACCGCATCGCCAGCTCACGACGATTCACCAACGTGTACACGCCGAGGAGCAGCCCGCACACGCTGAGGAAGACGAAGACGAGCACGGCGATCTGCATTACCATTCTCCTCCGACCAGCTGTGCGGGTAGCCCGACCCCTGCCACCTTCAGCCGTTCCACGAAGTGCGGACGTATACCCGTCGTCTCGAACTGCCCGACCACCATTCCATCAGGACCGATTCCGCGACGCTTGTAGGTATAGATCTCCTGCGTCGTGATCACGTCGCCTTCCATGCCCGTGACTTCCACGATGCTCGTCACCCGGCGCGTTCCATCCGTGAGACGCATCAGCTGAATGATGAGATCCATGGCCGAACAGATCTGCTCGCGCATCGCGCGCGCCGGCAGATTCGTTCCCGCCATGAGAATCATCGTTTCCAGTCGCGAGATCGCGTCGCGCGGCGAGTTCGCGTGAATCGTCGTCAGCGACCCCTCGTGTCCCGTGTTCATCGCCTGCAGCATGTCGAGCGCCTCGCCGGAGCGAACTTCGCCGATGATGATGCGATCGGGACGCATGCGGAGCGCGTTCTTCACGAGGTCGCGCGCGACGACCTCTCCATGCCCTTCCGAATTTGGCGGCCGTGTCTCGAGCCGAACGACGTGATCCTGCTGGAGCTGCAGCTCGGCCGCGTCCTCGATCGTGATCACGCGCTCGTGCGCCGGAATGAAGGTGCTCATGGCGTTGAGCATGGTCGTCTTTCCGGAACCTGTGCCGCCGGAGATCATGATGTTGAGCCGGGCGCGCACGCAGCTCGCGAACAGCTGCATCATCTCGTCCGTGAGCGTGCCGTTCGCGACCAACTGGTTGACGGCGAGGTCGGTGCCGAAGCGACGGATCGAGAGCACCGGCCCATCGAGCGCGAGCGGCGGAATGATCGCGTTGACGCGGGAGCCGTCCGGCAGGCGCGCATCCACCATCGGCGACGCCTCGTCCACACGACGACCCACCCGGCTCACGATGCGATCGATCACGGCGAGGAGGTGGGCATCGTTGCGGAACGATGCCGCAACGCGTGACAGGCGCCCCGCACGCTCGACGTAGATCTCGCGCGGTCCGTTGACGAGAATGTCGCTGATCGTCGAGTCGCGGAAGAGCGGCTCGATGGGACCGAGTCCGGTCACCTCGTACACGATCTGCTCGACGATCTCCTCACGCTCGCGCTGGCTCAGCGGCGTCGCCTCGGCCCGCAGGAACTCGAGCACCGCGTGGCGAATCTGCGTGATCAGCTCGTTCTCGTTCTTGATCTGCTCGAGCGCGTCGAGATCCAGTCGCTCGATGAGTCGCCGATGGAGGTCGACCTTGAGCTGGTCGACCGCACTGAGCACCGTCTCCTGCTCGGTCAGTGGGGAGTACATGCCCGACGAACGCGTGGCAGACGATGCGGCGATCGGAGCCCCGGCCTTCGGGTGCGCACCGGGGGCCGGCCCATCACCGTTCGAAGCGGGACTCGGTTTGCGTCCCGTGAGTCGGTCTCTCAACGACATGACTTACCTCTTTTTGCTGAAGCCAAAGAGCCCTTTTCGCGGAGGCGTTTCCTCGTGCGGCTTGCCGTTCCCATTCACGCTGCCTGCGGCCCCACCGAGCTTCGCTGCGAGCTGCGAGAAGCTGGTAGCGAGTCGCGAGAGCGGCTCTCCCTCGCTCACCGTCACGCCCTTTGCGAGCGCGGCAGCCGCGGTCTTGTAGTCGTTCGGGAGGCGCCAGAAAATCTCCGCCTTGAGCAAGTCCGATGCGTCGGCCGGAGACAGCACCTCGCCGGACTGATACCGATTCACGACGACGCAGAGCTTCTCGTCGGGATAGCCGAGTCGTCTGCACAGCCCCAGCGTTCGTTGCGTGCTTCGCAGCGACGTGACGGACAGCTCCGTCACCAGCACGATGCGATCGGCCGCATCCAGCGCGGCGAGCGTTCGGTCCCCCAGGTGATGCTCGCAATCGAGCACCGTGAGGGCGAAGTCGCTGCGGAGCAGCTCGATGATGGTACTCGTGACATTTCCGTCGAGCACATTGTCGAGCTCGGAGTCGTCGGGGGCCGGGAGCACCCACACGCCCCCGCGACCCGCCGTGAGCAGCGAGTGCAGGAGATCCGAATCGATGCGATCGAGCTTGGCGGCGACATCCGAGAGGTCGTACGTCGGGCGCAGATCGAGGAGGACCTTGACGTCGCCGCCGGCGACGACGAGGTCGGCCACCGCCACGCGTGCGCTTCGATGATTCGCCGCATAGCCGTGCGCGATGTTGACGGCGATCGTCGAATTGCCTAATCCGCCCTTGCCGCTGTACACGGCAATGACGCGACCGCGCTGCGCGCTCGCCTGGTTGCGCCGCATGAGGCGATCCACGGCAGAGGCGAGATCAGTGGCGTCCAGCGGCAGCGGCAGAAACTCGTGGATGCCGGAGCGCATCGCACGGAGAATCAGTTCGGGATCGGCGCGCGGCGCCGTCCCGATGACGAACGTGGTCTGCAAACGCCGTATTTCGCGATCGAGCGCGGCCAACAGCGGCGCGCTGGCGTTCTGCAGTGGAACGATCAGCAGATCGTAGTGCTTGTCCCGCAGCAGGTCGAGCGCATCCTGGATGGAGGGTGCGATGAACGTCTGCACGAAACCAAATCGTGCGAGAACGTCCGTCGCAGCCTGCTCCGGTTCAACGGATCCCGCTACTATGAGCGCTTGACGTCGCATGCAATGTCTCCGCCTCCGCTAGCGCTAGCGCGGGGGGTTGGTCGGTGCCGCGGCAGGCACCGCGAGGCGCTTCTCAATCGATTCGCGCGCAGGAAGTACCGTGTCTGGCGCTAACGGCAGCAGATCCTTCGCCCGCGGACGCATGGGATCGACCACGACCGGCGTCACGACGACCAGCAGCTCGGTTTCATTGCGCTGCCAACGCTGACTCGAAAACAGATTGCCGAGAATCGGAATGTCCTGCAGCAGGGGAATTCCCGTCTTCACCTTCTGCCGCTCATCGTTGAACAGCCCCGAGATGATGAGGCTCTCGTTGGGCCGCACATCGACGGTCGTCTCGACGCGGCGCGTACTGAACGCCGGAATGCGAAAGCCGGAGATCGTGATCGCATTCGAGAAATCGAGGCTGGAGACCTCGGGCTTGATCGACAGCTTCAGGAGACTGTCGGAAAGGATCTCACCAAGGAAGCGCAGGCGCACGCCATATTCCTTGTATTGAATCGTGATGCGAGTGCCCGACTCGTCACCCGTGCCTCCGCCCTGCGCAACGGGAATCGGAAGCTCGCCGCCCGCGAGGAAAGTCGCTTCCTCACGATTGCTCGCCATGAGCGTCGGCTCGGCGAGCGTGCGCGACCGGCCCTTCGTCTCCTCCAGCTGCAGGAACCCGAGGAGCTTGTCGGTGCCGAAATCCGTGAGCACGCTCAGGAACTGGCCGGCATCCGGAATCGTGAGCGTGTTGCCGTTCAAGTTGTTGTCGTTCTCGAACACACCAGTTCCCACGCGCGCGTTGCGATCGCGGAAGAGCCCCGAGAAGCCGATCTCGCGCAGCAGATCCCGTCGCACTTCGGCGAACTTGATGCTGACGATGATCTGCTTGCGCTCGGCGGACGAACGCACCTGTACGCGATACTGCTGGCGCGTACCGTTGCTCTGCCAGACGATTGCGTCGGTCTCACCCGCAGCCTTCGCGTTGATCACGACTTCGCGATCGCTGATGACGACGAGATCCGCGACGTCGGGGTTGGCGACGGAGACGTGCGTGAGCGCGGTCGCGGTCGAGATTGGAAAGGAGCGGCCGATCGTGAGCTGCAGCGGCGTCACCGTGCCTTCCTGGGCGTCAGCGCGAGCCGCTCCGACGAGAGAGAGCGAGAAGGCGACAAGCGCGAGCCGTACGCCGTAGGTCCACTTTGATCGGTTCACCAGTGCCCTCAGTGTGAGTGTGCTCGGCGACTGCTTCATGGCTTGGACGCGGCGGCGAGACTATCGCTCTTCTTCATCACGAACTTGTTCTGCGACATGGTCGAGCCGCGATAGACCTGTACCGTCAGCGAGTCCGGCGCTCGGGGCGCAACCTGCACGATGACCGGCGGCGGCGGCGGAGCTGCCACAACCCGGTGGCGCGGCGGATCGACGTGCTTCGGCGTGAGGTCGACGAGTCGGCCATCGCGCAGCTGCGCGAGCACATCGGATGAGGTCGCGCCCTTCGTCTTGATGCTGTCCGGATCGCCGTAACCACGCAGCACGAGCGCGATCGATCCCTGCCCCATCGCGATCGCCAGGCGCTCGGCTTCGTCCGGTGTGACTTCGAGAGTCGCCGTCGTCGCGTTGATCGGCTTCCCGTCATCGCCGCGCGTGACCTGCTGGCCGACGGAGAGCACGCGCATGTTCTCCATGAACAGCTTCGCCACCTGGAGCTCCTTCACGCTCCGGTCGTCGCGAATGTTGACGAGCACATCGACACGACTGTTCGGCTGAATGAGACCGCTGATTCCGGCGACGTCGTTGATCTTCACCGACATGGCGCGCTTGCCTGGGGCGATCTTGATCTCGAGGCCGCCAGTGGTCCCGACTGGCGCCAGGCGCCCCGGAACAATCGGCTCACCCTGGAAGACGGGAACGCGAGTCACGCGCCCGACCACCGAGTCGACGGAGGAGAATGCCCCGGCCGGCAGCGTCTGCACGGGCCATTGGCCGGTGGTCAGGGCGATCTTGTCGATCGCGTGTCCTTCCGGAATGTCCTGGGCTGCCACCACGACCTGTGCCGTGACGACGCGGTTGCTCTCTTTGGTGGCTTCGAGCGCCTTGTAGACGCCGTACGTAGCAGCAGCTGCGACCAGTACCGCCACGTAGAAGACCATCGCGTATCGGCGCTCAGCCATGCGACGCTCGCGGACAAGGCACCGGGAAATTCAGGGGAAGAGCGCTCAGTAATGTGGAGATCACGGTGCCTGCTCCCAGCGGAAGATTGCGCTTCGAACTACGGGAAAGGTCCAGCCCACCAGCACCAGCGGTGCAAACGGATAGCTCGCCTTCACGGTTATCTCGCGATTGGCGAGCGTCACGAAGACGCTGTCCGTCGTGAGTGCCGGGCCGATCGGTTTGAAGGCCGTGGTCACAGTTGACTTGATAATGGTCTTGTTCGCAACGGTGGTTGGGTCGGTCGCCATCACCGCCGCGGTCCGAGCGCCTTCGCGCACCGCCGAGGCAAGATTATTGAGCGTATAAAACGCTCTGCCGATGTCGACGATTCCCCAAAGGAGAAGCAAAAGGAGAGGAACGACCAGCGCGAACTCGACGATCGCCGCTCCCTTTTCATTTCGCTGCAATGCCCGTCGAACGCGCTTCATCGTCCGCCTCTCAGAAGAGATGTTTCGGCAGCCATGCTGCGATCGCCAACCCCAGCGACAACGCGATGCTGTACGGCACATGCTGACGCGTCGCCGGCCCTACGCGCGGCTGCACGAGCGTGCGCGGAAGGACACTTGCCACCCAAAGCGATGTTGCAGTTCCACGAACGCCGCGAAAACGCAGCATCCACAGGAGGGCGAGCGCGCCGCCGATGATTCCGCCGATGAGCGCAGCTTCGAACGTGCGCATCGGGCCCAACCACATCCCTGCCGCAGCCGCCAGCTTCACATCCCCGGCGCCGAGCAGACCGAACGCGTACGAGGGAAACCACACGAGCATTCCGACCGCGAGTCCACCGAACGCGATGCCCAGCCCCGACAGATTCGGATGCTCCCAGAGGGTGAAGAGCAATCCTGTGGCGGCGAGAGCCGCCGTCAGGCGATTCGGAATTTTCCGAACACGCACGTCCCATACACATGCAATGCACAGCATCGTGAGGAACACCGCTGCGGCCGCGTACCGCAGCGGCGAACCCACGAAAGGCACGCTACACCCAGCTCGACTGAGCTAACAGGTCGAGTTGGCAGTCAGACACGACGACACGGACGAGAATTTCGTTTTCACGGCCGTGCCGATGTTCAACAGCGTTGCGGCAACCACCATAGCAATCAGCGCGATCAGTAATGCGTACTCCACCATCGTTGCGGCATCGTCCTCGATAAGAAAGGCGCGAAACCGTCGCGAAACCGGACCTTCCTCAGACCCCAACCTGGGGCTGCACGGCGATGCACCGGAGCCCCGGGCTGGCATCATGAACAACTCGTGGAAGGAGTCGCGAAGCAGTCGCTGACGGAGGAATACTTCGTCTTGACTGCGGTGCCCAGCGTTACCAGAGCAGCCGCGACGACGATCGCGATCAGCGCTATGAGCAGCGCGTACTCGATCATCGTTGCGCCATCCTCATCACGCACGAATGCGTGTAACACGTTCATCACCCGCTTCATTCTCGAGCTCCTTTCTTGAGCTGCTTGGGAGATGTTCGCGTTCAGAGTGAACGCGCCGAGTCACTCGGTGTGCTTGCGGTACGTCAGGCGCAGTTCGTGGCGTTCGGCGTGGCAACGCAGGTGCTCACCGAGGAGTACTTGGTCTTGACTGCCGTGCCGAGCGTAACGAGAGCTGCCGCGACAACGACCGCGATCAGCGCGACGAGCAACGCGTACTCGATCATGGTGGCTCCATCCTCATCACGGATGAAAGCGCCGAGCGCAACCTGGATCTTTTTCATGACAAGCTCCTAATTGGTAAGGGTGGAGCGTGATGATCGGTTCACTTCTGACGAAAACAAGTGAACATCGATCGGGATCTTTCGTGGCGTGCGGTCAATAGTACCCGAAAATGGATTCACCGCAAGCGACATAATGTTACGGCGCTACCAAATCGATCCATTAGTGGCCGCTTGGCCACTTAGAGGGCAATAACCCCTCAAAATCGCAATTCATGGCATCGGGAGGCGTAACGTTATGGACTGGTCATACCTGACGCACGCCGTCAAGTATTTAGTCAGAGATTGGTCAACTTTGTGTGAATGTCGGGTACGGCAACAGAACCGCAAGGCAAAAGCCCGCGGCTGTGCAATGTCGTGCTCACAGCGCCACTGGTACCCGCAGTAGCGATCTGCGGCGCTATTCTTCGACGTCGCCTCGCGTAGACGCGCGCTCGACGGGAACGACGAACGCAGTGAACAGTGGAATCCAGACCAGTGCGAACCACCCCGTAAAGGTCTGTGGTATCGGCCACCCCTGGCTCGTCGCCGCGACCGTATACGACTCGAGAAGAACCAGAATTGCGCCGACCCGGTTGTAGAGCGCGATGTAGAGCGTCACATCAATCGGCCGGCCGCCGCTGCCGCGCACACCGTGCTCTCGCGGCTCGTCGATGTCGCTGAGCAATCCCCATCCGACGAAGCTCGTGAGTACGCCAATCGCGACCAGGATGCTGGCAAGCGTCCACTCGCCGTCGTGCGCCCCACGCCACAGCGCGATGCCCAGAAGCGGATAGCTCGCGCTGTACGACAAGAGTGCGATCGCGTATCGGATTCGCAGGCGCACGTGCTCGCGCGCATGCGCACCGATGCGATCGGCTACATGCGAGAGCTCGTCGTACCGGTGCGTTCCGGTTGGGGTCGGAATAAGTGCCATGTCCACTCCCCGATCATCACGCGATTGCGAACCATCGTCCCGCAGCGAGTACGGAGCGCACGGCGCACGCCTCGAGTCCTGCAACGGAGGCGCAGTACCTGTAGGCGCCCGGCCTGCGGGACCAAGATAAGGTCAACCTAATTTTGCACAAGATGCAGTTCTACGACCTCAGCGCGCGAGGTCGGCGATCTCGAAGGGCTGCCCCAGAGTGGTCGAGCGCGTTTCCGCATCGACGGTGATGCGCACGTGCTCGCCATCGATTCGAACGCCGATCGTGCGCCCCCGTGCCCGAACTCCCGTGATCTCCGCCCGGTCGAGACCGAACGGGAACGGATCGACGGTAATGCCCCCCTCGTGTGGACGAATTCCCATGACGTACGACACGATGTGGTCGGCGACCCACGAGCGCTGCACGTCATCGAGACCGCGATAGACGGACGCCTGACCCGTGAGCGGGTTGTAGTGCTCGAACGAGTTCGGACGGCCCAGATCGCCGTCGTGAAACATCATGCGCACGAATCGCCGCAGGAAAAGTGCGGCCGACTCCCGAAGCTCGGGTGCGCTCGACGCCGCGACCCCAAGCGCATCCATCACACTGCTTTCGACGGACGGCCACACGCGCCCGTTCCACGGCTGCGATTGGCGCTGTCCCTTCCACTCACCGTACGCGCTGAAGAACGGATCATCCACCGCCGTCACCGGAACCGGAAATGGCGTCCAGAATTCGGCGGGATCGAGCAGATGCCGCTCGAGACCACCCACGAGGCTCGTCGTGACGAGGTCGGTGGCATACGGATAAAAAGCGTGCGCGCTCTTCACGCGCGTGCGATCGCCGCTCGCGGGATCGAGATCGGAGAAGATCTCGTCGCCCGCGTCCCACATGCGCGTGCGGAGCGCCTCGGCCGTACGCTCGCGCATCATGCGCCACCGCCGCGCATCGGGCGGATGCCCGGCTCGGTGCGCCATCGCCTCGAGCGCGCGCGCGAGCGAGTACGCGTACGTCGTGACGTCCACGCCCTTGAGCCGCTTCCCCGGCGTGAGCTCGTCGCGCGCGCCCCCCGGATCGACCCCCTCGAATCGCGACGAGTGCCGCTCGCCGATCTCGCGCGGCGCGAGAATGTCGATCATCCCAGACGACTCCGCATCGCGCGCCTGCACGAGCCAGTCGGCGTAGTGCGACAGTGGCGCGTACATCTCGCGCAGAAACGCATCGTCCGGCCACACGGCATCGAGCGCGAGGATCGCGTCACCCCAATTCGACTGCGCGACGCCCACGCCCGAGCGATGATCGGCGAAGATGCGCGCCGGGAGGCTTCCGTCGTCGCGCTGGTGCGCGAAGATTCCGCGCATCACACCGCGCGCGAGCTCCGGCGAGTCGAGCCAGCGCAGCTCGCGCATATGCCCCGGCGCCGCCAGCGTCGACGGCGTGTGCAGCTCGCCGATGCCCTCGCACATCGCCGGTGCGCCGATCGCACCGGTATCGTGCTCGATGGCGTTGAGCCAGAGCCCGTACCAGCGGTACCAATAGTAGTGCTCGAGGTACGGGTCGGAGCAGCGGAAGTCGGGGGCGCGCGAAAAGCGCTCCGTCCAGCGCCGGCGGCTCGCGCCGCCGAGCGTCGCCGCGTGCGACGGGTGCTCGACGCTCGACGCCACGATGACCACGGGCGGCACCGCCACGGGCGCGGCTCCGCTCTCCGCGCGCACCGGAAGCTCGAGTGGCGTGAGACGCATCGCGAAGGTGCTCCACGCGCCCTCCGTCGTCACGGCGAGCGCACGATGCACGGCGCCAAAGAGCATCGCGTTCGTCGCCGTCCCCTCGATTCGTACTTCGCGCGGCAGCCCCTCCCCCGCCCACTTCTCGACGAATGGGGTGAGCTCCCACCTGGGCGCACTCACCACGCGCGCGGCGAGATAGCCCGCCCAACTCGCGGTCTCGCCATAGCACGCGAGCTCCGCGTGTACGGGGAGCGCCTCGCCGCGCTCGTCATGGATCGTCGTGTGAAAGGCCAACGCGCCATCGTAGCCCACCGACCAGCGATCGATGTCGGTCGCATCGCGCGCGGTCCACGCTACGAGGTGCAACGGCTGGTGCCGCAGCCCCTGCACCAGCCACTCCGATGCGAAGACGCCGCCCGGCTGCACCGTGCGCACCTCGCTCGCCATCATGCCGTTCGACAGCCGATAGTCCACGGTGAGCTCGGCGGGCGTCCACCGCCGGGCGACGGGACGCATCGCGATCTCGCGCCCCTCCGCATCGAGGGCGGTCACCGTGAAGAGCGGAGCGAACGAATAGTGGTGGAGCGTCGCCTCGTCCCAGAAGCCGGGCGAGTCGAGCCAGCGCGGCGACGGCGGCGCGAACGCGATGCCGTCAGTGGCCGAGAGAAACCACTTGTCGGCGCGCGCGAGTAATGCGAGGGGATCGCTCATGACGCGCGCGCGTCCCGATCAGGCCGGGACCGCCGCGATCTGCTCGAGAATCTCGGCGTTCGTGCGCTTGTGGCTCGCGTTCGCCTCGACGTACGCCCACTCGATCGTGCCGTCGAGCCCCACGAGGAAGTACGCGCGCGCCGAATAGAACTTGTCGGCGAGCAGCACGCCGTAGGCGCGCGAGATGTCGCGCTTGAAGTCGCTCACGAGATCGACGCGCATCTGGTGCTTCAGCTTGAACTCCTTGAGCGTCGGCACCGAATCGACGCTGATCGGCAGCACCTCGACGCCCTTCCCGCTGAACTGATCGAAGTCCGCGGAAAAGTCGCAGAGCTCCGCGGTGCACGTCGACGTGAAGGCGAGCGGAAAGAAGGCGAGGAGCACGCGCTTCTTCCCCTGGTACGACGACAGCGTCACCGGCTTTCCACTGGTGGAGTCCGCGGTGAAATCAGGAGCGACACTGCCGGTGGCAAGACTGGTCATCAACGAGGCCTGGTGAGTGGTGTGCCGGAAGCTAGATGAGGCTCATTGGGCGAGCAAGGATTGTGAAGCCACAAAACCGGATCGGGCGGACACCAACGGCAACTGCTCACTGCGAGCACGGATCAAACCAATTGAAGACCAATCGAACCCGACGCGGATGGGGTTACGTTCCGCCGCGACAGCGGCAGCCCTACATGATTCGATTCGTCAGTTTTGGACTGATTCGTGTAAAAGCAGTTGGCAGTTTTTCCGTCAGTGTCCGTTCAGCTCCGTTTGTGTCTGTATCTATTTGTTAGTGCATGTTTCCGCGCGCACTCGACACGATCACCGCTGGCGCAACGCTCGACTGCATCGACGGCATCGCATCGTCCGCGTCCGGCGGCATGGTGCCGACCAGAATCGCGGTGAGAATCACGACCGCCACGCCAATCGTGAGCTCCACCGCCGCGCTCTTTCGCAGCAGCGAGATCGTCTTCGGATTCTTGAGGCGCGGCTTCACGACGAGCCAGTTGAACGCGCCCACCAGCGCCGTCATCGCGATCACGACGAGCTTGCGAAAGAGCGCCTGCCCGTAGTGCGTCTGCCAGAGCGCGGAGATCGTCGACAGATGCGCCCAGGCCTGCACGACGCCGGTGATGGCGAGTGTCGCCGCGCACAGGAGCGCGAACGACGAAAAGGCGCCGATCAACTCCGCAGCCGCCTGCGCGCGCTGCTCGATCGGGAGCATGAGCGCCGTGTACAGGCCGATCGTCGCCACGACGGTCAGCGTGCCGAGCCACCCGCCCGCGGCCATGACGTGAATCGAGTCGAGCACGACGTATAGCACGGGCCGCGGCGTCGAGATCGCGTGTCCCGTGATCGAGAAGGAGAGCGCGAGCGCCATGGTGCCGATGGCGGTCGCTCGCCACGCCGCGCGCGTCCCGCGCGTGAAGGTCAGCCCTCCCGCGATCACCGCGGTCGCCACAGCGCCGACGAGCCATCCCCAACCCCAGAGTGTCGTCTCGAGCACCGGCGCGATGATCACCGACTCGCCTTCGCCGATCATGAAGCCCTGCGCGAGCAGCCGTCCCACCATCGCGAATGCCAGCGCGACTGTGGCCCCGCGCGCGAGCCGCCGCGTGGATGGCACCACGGCCGACACCTCGAGATAGCTCCCCGAGAGATGCGACACACGCGTCGCGATCAAGAGGATGAACGCGCAGCACCCGATGATGAGGAGCGCGGAGAGGTACATCGCCGCGCGAATCGCGACATACGCCGGAGAATCGACGCCGAACGCGGGCGCGGAGTCCGGGAGGACGCGGGCTAGTTCGATCGCCCCGCAGATGGGAGGCAGCGTACGCGATCCGTGGAGTAAAGTATGGAGCGTGCGAGGCTCGAACTCGCGACCTTTCGGTTGCAAACCGAATGCTCTCCCAACTGAGCTAACGCCCCGCGCATGGAAAGATAGGCAGCCTGGACGCGCGAAGGGAGGGCAGCGAGCGCTGCCCTCCCCGCACGGCTACTCGTGCGCCGGAAGCGGCTCCATCGTCTCGGGATTCACCGGAATCTGCACTTCGTCGCGGAACTCGCTCGTCATGAGCACCACGCGCATGCGCGGGAACGCGTTCATGAAGGCCGCGTACGATGCGCCCCAGATGCCGAGGAAGCCGAGCGTCACTCCGATTTCCCAAAGGCCAAAGGGCGCCTTCTCGATGATGCCGTTCACCGGCGGATAAACCTCGACGTACCGCAGCGTCCACAGTCCGATGAGGCTCGAGAGTGCGAAGGCGATGAAGGTCGGGAGATAAACCTTCGCCGCGCGCGACACGAGGCCGAAGAACGGGAACACGAACACGCAGAAGACGACGATCATCGTGAACGGCAGCCAGGGCTTCACGAGGTGCAGCCGCTGCCAATGCGTCTCCTCTCCCATGTTGCCGTACCAGTTCACGAGGTACTGCCCGAAGGTCAGGTAGCCCCAGAACGCGGTGAAGGCAAAGCACAGCTTGCCGAGGTCGTGGAACTTGACCTCGGGGATCAGGTCGTACGCGTTCAGATAGCGACGCCACCACATGCAGAGCAGCGACCAGCTCATGAGCGCGCCCAGCCACCCGCCCATGAACCACCACCACGAGTACAGCGTGCTCGTGTAGTGGATGTCGAGCGACATCGAGAGATCCCAGCCGAGCACGGAAAAGAAGTATCCGAAGCCCAGCGCGAGGAACACCGCGAGATACCCTTGCAGCGAGTGCGTTGAGTGCAGCTCGCGACGCTCATCGCGGAAACCGCGGCGCATGCGCTCGCGAATCCCCTTCGCCCACGCCGCGCCGGCTTCGGGAACGACGCCGACGTCGAGGCGCAGCGAGGTGTAGATGTACCACACGCTCAGCCACACCATGATCCCGAGCATCACGAGATCGCGCGTGACCAGAAACTTTGGCTGCAGGTAGAAGCGCTTCTCGGGCTGCGTGAGTGTCTCGCCGAGCCACGGATAGATGTGCTTGGCGCCGAGGAAGTCGACGATGAGCAGCACGAATGCGATCGGCAGGAAGGCGACGTAGCCCTCGAGAAAGCGCACGATCGGGCGCGACCAGCGCGCGGTCGTGATGCGCTGCACCGCCACGAAGATGACGGCGGCCTGCGAGATCGTCGTGAAGAAGAGCCAGTTCACGTGGAACGCCTGCCACACGCGATCGCGTCCCGACTCCGTGAAGGCGCCGATGAGGAAGACGAGCGCGCCGATTGCCGCGAGCGTCAGCGTCGCCACGAAGAGCGCGCGCGGAAGCGGGCGGCTCGTCGTGCGAATGACCTCGTCGCGCGTCGGCGCGTGGGTGTCGTGCGCGCTCACTGCTTCGTCTCCGGTTGAGCGGGTGCGGGTGCAGCAGCGGCCGGCGCGGCCGATGCCGCCGCCGGATCACGTTGCCGCGCATCCATGTCCTGCGGTCGATACGGTGCTGCCCGCGTCGGCGCCGTGCGCGTCGCGCCCGGAACCATCTGTCCGTTCTGTCCCGGATAGCCCGCCGGTGACGTGTCGGCCGTCACTCCGGGGATCGAGCCCTGAAGCGCGCGAACGTAGTTCACGACGTCCCAGCGATCGTCGTCCTCGATGCGGTTGTAATTCGGCATGAGCCCGCGACCATTGCGGATCATCCCGTACAGGTAGCCATCGGTGCGCCCCTTCGTCACGGGCGTGAGCAGATTCGGCGCGGGCACGCCGAAGCGAACCGCCGCACCATTGCCCATCCCCGCCACACCATGACAGACCGCGCAGTTGATCTGATAGTACTTGCGTCCATTGTCGAGCGACCGCGCATTCGCCTGGTGCGGATTCGGAATCCCCGCCATCGAATCGATGACCGCAGGATTCGGAGCCGCGCCCGGGCCCGACGTCATGCTTCCGTTGTACGACACCACGTAGCCCGGAACCGTGTTCCCCGTGATCGGCACGGAGTAGGAGACGAACGTGCTGTCGTTCGCTCCCGGCCGGAACGGCGTCGTGTCGTTCCCCGCGTATTCCGCTTCCCAAGGCTCGATGCGCGGCTGGTCGCGGAAATCACTGAATATATTCGAGACCTGCTTGCACGCGCCGAGCGAGAGCACGGCGGGCAGGAGCAGAGCGAATCGCATCGAACGCTTAGCGATCACCACGCACCTCCTCCGCTCCTTTCTCCACCAGCACGCGCCGCACGGTCTCCTGCTCGTCCGGCCTGCACTCCACCCAGATGCCGAAGCTTCCGTCGCTGAAGCGCGGATCGTAGCCAACGGTCTGCGTGATGCGCGGAATGCGCGCATTGATGAACAAGCCCGCAACGGTCGAGAGCGATCCGATCAATACCATTACCTCGAAGCCAATGATCGTGTACGGCACCCACGACGCGATCGGCTTTCCGCCGACGACCAGCGGCCAGTAGTCGGACACCCAAATGGGTATCCAGTAGCCGAAGGTCACACCCACGAGCGCGCCGATGAGTGTGAAGCGGCGCACGACGCTCGGGCCGTGATTGAGCACTTCATCGAGCTCGTGACGCGGGGTCGGCGAGTACACGGTCACGTCGCCAACGCGCATCTTCTTGAGTTCGGCGATCGCGTCGACTGTGGTGTCGATCTCGTCGAAGACAGCAACGATGCCTCGCATCAGATCACCTCGCTGCCGGCGAAGGAGCCCGAGGACATCCCATGTCCGTCGGGATCATGGCCGCCATGCGCATATCGCATCTTCGGCGGCACGATCTCCTTGATTTCGGCGATCGCCAGCACGGGGAGCTGCTTCACGAAGAGGAGGAACCACATCGAGAACCAGCCGAAGCTGCCGACGAGGATCGCCCAATCGATGTACGTCGGCGCGTAGGGCGCCCACTGCCACGGCTCGAACTCGTGCGAGAGCGACGGGATGATGATCACGAAGCGCTCGTACCACATCCCGAGATTGATGAAGATCGAGAGGGTGAAGAGGAAGGTCGTGTTGCGCCGCAGCTTCTGCGAGAAGAGCAGCATCGGCAGGATCATGTTGCACGTGAGCATGATCCACGCGGCCCACCACCACTGCCCGAAGACGCGGTTGATGAAGTACGCCTGCTCCGTCTCGCTCCCGCTGTACCACGCGATGAAGAACTCGGTCATGTACGCGCAGCCGACCACGAGCGACGTGAACAGGCAGAGCTTCGCCGCCGCGTCGAGGTGGTTGAGCGTGACGTAGTGCTTGAGCTTGAACCAGCGGCGAATCGGGATGATGATCGTGAAGACCATCCCGATACCCGAGAAGATCGCGCCCGCCACGAAGTACGGCGGGAAGATCGTCGTGTGCCACCCCGGGACGTCCGCCATCGCGAAGTCGAAGGAAACGACGGAGTGTACCGAGAGCACCAGCGGCGTCGAGAAGGCCGCGAGGAACAGATACGCGCGCGCGAAGTGTCGCCACTCGCGATCGGAGTTTCGCCATCCGAAGGAGAGCACGCCGTAGATCTGCTTGCGGATCGGATTCGTCTCGCGATCGCGCAGCACCGCCAGATCGGGGATGAGCCCGATGAACAGGAAGGTGGCAGACACGGTGAGGTACGTGAGGATCGCGAACACGTCCCACACCAGCGGGCTCTTGAACTGCGGCCAGATCAGGCGCCAGTTCGGATACGGAATGAGCCAGAAGAACTTCCACGGCCGGCCGAGGTGCAGAATCGGAAAGAGACCGGCGGTCATGACGGCGAAGACGGTCATCGCCTCCGCGCATCGATAGATCGTCGTTCGGAATCCGGCGCGGAACAGGTAGAGAATCGCGGAGATCAGCGTTCCCGCGTGTCCGATACCGACCCAGAAGACGAACGTGATGATGTACACGCCCCACATCACCGGCGGGTGATAGCCGGCAACGCCAAGGCCCATGTAGATCTGATAGAACCACGCGGTGGCGCCGATGAGCAGGCAGAACACCGAGAACGCGAGCCCCGCGAACCACGCCTTCGTAACGCGAAGTGTGTTGAGGATCTCGTCGGTGACCTGCGTGTAGTTCGCAACGGCGGGCAGCTGGATGTTCGCCGTCGCGATGTTGTTGCTCTTCGCCTCGTGCGCGTCGGGCGCAGGTGCAAGGGTTGCCATCTGTCTACACCCCCGCCGCGACCGAGTGATTGACCTTCTTCAAGTACACCACCGCAGTGAACGTGTTGAGCTCTTCGAACACGTGATAGGCGCGCTTGTCCTCGATCATCTTCGTCACCGACCAGGCGGGATCCGCCGCGTCGCCGAAGGTGATCGCGTGCGACGGACACGCCTGCGCGCACGACGTCGTGAACTCGTCCGCCTCGAGCGCGCGCCCTTCGAGCTTCGCGCGATGCTCGGACTCGCGAATGCGCTGCACGCAGAAGGTGCACTTCTCCATGACACCCTTGCCGCGCACCGTGACATCGGGGTTGAGCTGCCAGTTCATGCGCTCCGGCCACGCGTACTGCGGCCGTGACGGCTCACCGTAGCCGAACCAGTTGAAATAGCGGACCTTGTACGGGCAGTTGTTCGAGCAATAACGCGTGCCCACGCAGCGGTTGTAGACCTGCACGTTGAGCCCATCCGGCGAGTGATACGTCGCGTACACCGGACACACGGGCTCGCACGGCGCATTGCCGCACTGCTGGCACATCATCGGAACGAAGCGCGTCTCGAAGCTCTCGTCGAGCGTCTCGCCGCCCTCGAAGTAGCGCTCGAGCCGGATCCACGCCATCTCGCGGCCGCGGAGGATGTTCGCGCCGGGCTGACCGACGAGCCCCTGCGTCGACATCGACTGATGCACCGCGCCCACCGTCGGGATGTTGTTCTCGGCGTAGCACGCCGTGACGCACGCCGAGCATCCGGTGCACCGCGAGAGGTCGATGGTCATCGCCCAGCGGCGCTTGGCCATCCCGCTCCAGTGATTCGGATCGTACATCCCCTTCTTGTTGTTGTCGCTGGGGAGATCACCCTGCGCATCCTGCGCGACCGGCGCGCGGAGCCCGGGGAGGAACTCGTGCGACGCATCGCCCGGCAAGTGCTCTTCGCCGCTCCCTTCCTTCTCCACCTCGCTGGGAACCGGGATGATGCCGAGATTCTTCGCGTCGATCGCCTGCGCGATGCCGCGTCCGTGCTGGCGCGCAGAACCTTCGGTGCTCACGAGCGGAACGAAGTCGCCCGTCTTGGTGACCTTCGCCTTCGTCGACGTCCACGCCTGCGCGCCGGACTTCGCATCGAAGACGACGCCGAGCAGGTCGCCCGGATTCACGCCGACGTTCTGCGCGTAACGGCCGTACGCGGTGTGGCCGCGGCCAAAGGCGACGGCGATCGTGTCGCCGCGAAGTCCGGGATACACGTAGGCGGGCGCGGTGATCGCGCCGGCCGGCGTTTCGACGCGCAGCACGTCGCCGGCATCGATACTGAGCCGCGTCGCGGCAGCAGTCCCGACTTCGATGACCGTCTGCCAGCACACCTTCGTGACGGGATCGGGGATCTCCTGGAGCCACGGCTTGTTCGCGCCGGAACCATCCTCGAGCAGCGGCGACGGATAGACGACGAGGTAGAAGTCGCCCGACGTGCTGTCGATGTTCGCCGCCGAACGCGTGGTCGCGACGGCGCCGCGCTTCGGCCGCTCACCGGTCAGGGTGCCGCTGCCAATTCCCTTGATGAGCGCCGACGTGAACGCCGTCGTGCCACCGGGATGGCGACCGATGAGATACTCGCGATAGCTCGTCTGCGCATGCGTGCCCGCGAGCTTCGGGTTGCCCTTCGCAACCGCCAGCAGCACGTCCGCCGTGGCCTTCGTGTCGTACACCGGATCCATGCCGGGCTGCTGCAGCGAGATCACGCCTGGCATCGGCTGCGCATCGCCCCACGACTCGATCGCGTGATTGTCGGGGAGCACGAGGTCGCACAGCTCTGACGTCTCGTCCGGATAACTCGAGAACGAAACCTTGAAGGGCACCTTCGCCATCGCGTCGGCAACCTTTGCGCTCTTCGGCATCGTGAACGCCGGATTCGCGCCGCGCACGAAGAGCAGCGACACCTGCCCCGCGCGCATCTTCTCGATCGCATCCGTGAGCTCGGCGTCCGTCGACATGCCTTCGAAGCTCTCGATCGGCTTCGTGGGAAGCACCGAGCGGCCGACGTTGCCGAACTTCTCATTGAGCGCGTTCACCGCGAGCGCGAGCTCCATGGTGCCGCCGGCGAGCAATAGGCTCGGCCCCGCGGCGAGCGCGGTCGCCACTGCCTGGAGCGTCGCGACCGGCACATCGGCCGCCTGTGCCGCCTGCGCGATCGAGCCGGTGCCGCCAAGCGCGTTCGCGATTGCGAGCTCGGAGCCGGGCTTGCACGCGACCCACAGATCGGCGTTCATGCCGGTGAGTCCGCGGCGCGGTCCGACGTAGATCACGCGCGGCGCATCGGCGCCCTTCGCGCGCGCATCGGCGAACGAGAGCTGCTGCGGAACGTTGGCGCCCCACGTCTCGAGGAAGTCGGCGCCGAAGGAGACGATCGTCTTCGCGGCGGTGAAGTCGAGCGACGGCCATGCGACGCCGTAGCTCTGCTTGTTCGCCGCGATGACGCCGCCCTCGGCGAGCGCCGCGTGGCTCAGATGCGCGGGCATGCCGTAGCCGGCGAGCCAGGCATCGAGAAAGCCCGGGAAGCTCCCCGACTCGTGCTGATTGATGAAGACCGCGCCATTCGCCTTCCCCGCGCTCTGCACCGAGGCCATCTGCTGCGAGAGCAGCGTGAGCGCCTGCGTCCACGAGATCGGCGCGAGCGCGCCGTTCTTGCGGAGCATCGGCTGGCGATAGCGATCCGGATTGTAGAGTCCCTGCACCGACGCCTGTCCGCGCGAGCAGATCGCGCCGCGGCTCAGCGGGTGATCGGGATTCCCCTCCACCTTGAAGGTGCGTCCGTCGCGCACCTCGAGCAGCACGCCGCACGCCGCCGCGCACTCGCGGCAGGTGGACGCGTAATAGTTGGAGACGCCCGGCACCGTCTCGTCGGGATTCACGAGATACGGAATGAGCTGCTCGCCGGTGTTGGAGCTGCAACCGATGGCAGCGGTCGTCGCGCTGGCAGCGCCGAGGACCTTCAGGAAGGTACGGCGGCTCGTGACAGCCTTGGGCTCATCCACGGGGGTCGAGCGCTCACTCATGCGCGATTCCTAGTTGTGACACGTGCTGCAATCGTATCGGGCTTTCCACGCGGGATTCACGTTGCCGATGTGACAGTTGACGCACCATCCCATGTTGAGCGGCGCGTACTGATAGACTCGGGTCATCTGCTGCACCTGTCCGTGACAGGTCTGGCAGGTGACGCCGGCGTTGACGTGGCGCATGTGCGGGAACTGGACGTAGTCCGGCACCTTGTGCACGCGCACCCACGGAATGGGCTGCTTGTTCTTCCAATAGTTCGTGAGCTTCTCGATGCCTTCGCTCGTGCGCGCCGGGAGACCATCCATCGCGGGGCGCTGAGCGGTGACGACCGTGTGGCATCCCATGCACGTGCCCACGGCGGGAAGCCCTGGATCCATCGCCTTGTTGGCGGAGAAGTGGCAATAGAGACAGTTCATGCCGAGCGTCTGCACGTGACGCGGGTGCGGAAAGGCGATCGGCTGAACGGGTGCGCGACCTTGCGGCGTGGAGCCACCCCAGTATCCCCATTCGCCGCGATTGACGATGACGGTGTCGGGGGCCTTGTTGGTCGCGCGAGCGGAGGGGAGCGCTGCGCCGCCCGTGTCGGGCGTGGATTTCGGGGTGGATGACGACGGCTGCTGCTGTTGCTGCGCACCGGTATATGCGGATGCGATGGCTACGATAGAGGCTAGCACAACGAATCCCGGCACCACTGCCCACTTGCTCCGAATCGTCATCGCGCCACGGAAACGGTCATATCAGAAGGCGCTGCTTGTGAAAACGTTCACAAGGAGCGCAAGTGAAGCGGGAATCTGCACATGGACACCGACACATTCAAGTGCCAGCGCGCACGGTAGTTAGCCGACAAAAACACTCGGGAAGCGCAACCCACTTACGGGACCGCGCCCAGTCCGAGGCGACTCACTTCGGGCGGCAGCAGGGCGAGATTGGCAATCGGCGACTGCACGAGCCGGAGCGGCCACGCGCTGCCGAAGTGAAAATGTTCGGCGCCGACTGTGCGCAGCAGATGCGCGAAATCGTCCTCCGGCGGGCCCCAAATCCACGAGATGTCCCACGAGAGGCGCGCTCGCTCCTCCGGCGTGAGCCCCCAATGCGACTCCTCGATGAGCGCGCGCCCCGCACTCGTCACGACCACGCGCACGCGCGCATCCGCGCGCACGATCGCGCGCACGTGCGCACCGCTCAGATCACTCGCGACATCGAGCGCGCTTCGCTGTCGCACGTCCTCGAAGCGCGTGGTGAGCACGAGCGGAAGCCCGATCTCGCCGCATGCGCCTGCGAGCTGCGCGAGCCGCGAATCGTGCGCGCCCATCCCCCACTGCATCGGATACGCGCGAATCGCGCGCGCCCCGCGCGCATGGACATCGGCGAGCGCGGCCTCCCAGCGCGGCCAATCGGGGCGAATCGCCGGCGCCGGCTCGAGCAGCGCGCGATGCGGCTCGAGCGCCGCGAACAGCGCCTCATTCCCCGCGGTGACGTCGCGGTGAAACGCAGTGGGCAGATGCCCCACCCACGCGCCGTCGAGTCCCTCGCGCGCGAGCACGCGCACGAGTACATCGGCATCTGGATGCGGCAACTCGCGAAACGGGTACGCGCCAATGAAGCAGTTGACGTCGATCATCTCGGCACGCTCGCATGAGCGTCGGTGCGCCGCGCCGCGACGCCGCTCGTCGGGATCCCCGGGAGTGCGTTGTGCGGGAAGATGCGCGCGGCGTTGCGCCACCGCACCTCGGCGAGCTCGTCCTCGCTCAGCCCCACCGCCTCGAGCGCGCGCAGCTTCGCGAGCCCCGTCTCCATCGTGATGTCGCACCCCCAGAGCATTCGCGACGCGCCCACCGACGCGTACGCGAGATCGAGCATGCCGCGATCGACGCCGCTCCCGGAGAGATCGATGTAGATGTTCGAGATGTCGCGCACCGCGGCGCAGCTGTGCGCCCAGTCGCCGCCCCCGCCGATGTGCGCGAGAATGAACGACGCACGCGGATGTCGCAGCGCGAGCTTTCCGAGATCGACGCCGTCCGAGATCTCCTGCCCCGGCCACTCGCGTGTGCGGTGCTGCCAGATGTGCTGCAACACCGGGAGCCCGCGCTTCGACGCTTCCTCGGCGATGGGATCGAGCAGCGGATCATCAGCGCGGCGGCTCGCGGCGAGCTTGATGCCCACAGCACCGCGCTCCACGCAGCGCGCGATCTCTTCGCGTGCGTGAGCGGTGTCGTTGGGATTCACGGCCACGTAGCATCGTACGCGATCGGGGTGCGCCTCCTGCAGCGCGAACATCGCGTCGTTCCCCGAAGTCACATCGGATGGCGACGGAAAGTAGGTGGGCGACTGGTGTCCCCACGTGCCGAGAATCGAGGCGATGTGCGCGCGGATGCCGATCCGCTCCCCCGCGCGCAGACGCGACGCGTTGACGCGCTCCCAATCCCCGCGCCCCGACGCCGGGTGATAGAAGTGCGCGTGCACATCGACGAGCGGCGTATTCCCGGCGAGCGGCGGCAGCGCCTCAGCCATCCGCGAGCTCCTCGCGCAGCGCGACGAACGCCTCGCTCGCGGCGCTCTCGATCTCGCCCACGTCCGATTCCTCGTGCGCGAGACAGGCATAGTTGTACGCGCCGCGCTTGAAGAGCACGCCGGCCTCGACCGCGAGCTCGCCGAAGCGCGTGCGCTGATCCTCGTCCTCGAAGTCGAGGAGCCACATCGGCGGAATGCCGCGCACTTGCACGCCGCTCACCCCCGACGCTTTGATCGCGCGCTGCACGCCGTGCATCATCTCCTCGCCGGCCGCCCACAGCCCCTCGCACACCTCGGCCTTCTCGTGCCAGTTCAGCACCGCCATGGCCGCCGCGAGCGCCGTCGTCTCCCCCGCGAGCGTCGACGAGATCCAGCACTCGTTCGCCTCGCGCATTACCGCCTCGCGCCCGACGATCGCGCTCAACGGATAGCCGTTCGCCATCGCCTTTCCGAACACGGCGAGATCGGGCGTGATCCCCGAGTACTCCTGGAAGCCACCGGTGCGCAGTCGGAAGCCGGTCTTCATCTCATCGAACACGAGCACCGCGCCGCGCTCGTCGCAGATCGCGCGCGCCGCCTCGATCCACGCATTGCTCGGCAGCCGCTCGATCACCGGCTCGATCACGACCGCGGCGAGATCGGCGCCCGCTTCCGCAGCCGCGCTCTCGAGTGCGGTGATGTCATCGAACGGCACCGCGGTGTAGTCCGCGTGCGCGCCGGCGGCGATTCCCGGACCATCCATCCACCAGTCGAGCCAGCCGAAGTAGCCGCAGCCGATCACGCGCGAGCGCCGCGTGTGTGCGCGCGCGATGCGCACAGCCGCCGCCACACCCTCCGCTCCGCTCTTGAGAAAGCGCACGCGCTCGGCGCACGGAATCACATCGGAGAGTCGCTCCGCCACCTCCACCTCGAGCACGTGTGACAGCCCGGCAACATTCCCCTGCTCCACCGCATGCGTCACTTCCATCGTGACCGTGGCATCGGCGTAACCGAGGGCGACGGCGCCGAGCGCCATGGTGCAGTCGATGAGCTCGCGGCCATCCGCGGTCCACACGCGGCACCCCGACGCGCGAACGTAGTGCAAAGGCAACTCGGCGTTCGCGTCGCCGAAGAGAGTAGTGAAGCGCTTGCTTCCAGTGGATGCGCCGCCCGGAATGATCGCTTCGGCGCGCTCGCGCCAATCGTCCGTGGGCACTTCCTCGGGCATCAGGTCTCGGTCGCTCATGCGCGGAAGAAGCGGAGGTGCGGCGGCAGCGTCAAGTGCGGCGCGCGGCGCCGCCGGCCGCCGCACGCTCGATGGCGCGCATGACTTCGATCGCGATCGAGCGCATGAGGTCGATCTCGCGCGCATCGGGCGCGGCACGGTATGTCAGCGAACGGAGCGAGCGGAGCACGAGCTCCTGGTTACGCGTGCGAAAAAAGTCGATCGCCGCAAGCGACTTGTCGGCGTCGGTGAAGTAGCGCTGCAGCTGCTCGGCGCTCGCGGGTGGTGCGTCCTTCTTGGGCGGCGCGAGAGTGCGCGAGGCATCGGCGGCGAGATGGAGCTCGTAGAGCGCGATGAGCACAGCCTGCGCGAGGTTGAGCGAGGGATGGTCGCTCGTGGGAATCGTCACCACGGCATGCGCGCGATCGAGCGATTCGTTCGAGAGTCCGTGGTCCTCGCGGCCGAAGAAGAGTGCGACGGGCCCTTCGTGCGCTCCCGCGAGCATCGGCTCGGCGACCTCGCGTGGAGAGACGAGCTTCCACTTCGCCTTGCGACGGCGCGCGGTGAAGCCGGCGGCGAAGACGCAGTCGGCGATCGCGGCGTCGAGCGAGTCGAAGTGGCGCACCTGGGACACAATGTCGCGCGTGTCGTGCGCCACGCGCTCGACGCGCGACGGATCGTACTCCACGGGATTGACGAGACGGAGCTGCCGCACGCCCATGTTTTTCATCGCGCGCACCACCGCCGCGATGTTGACCGGATCCTGCGGCTCGACGAGCACCACGCAGACGTTGTCGAGCGCGCTCATTCCGGCAGCCTCACGCGAATGAAGTGCTCGAGCGGCTGCCGGTCGCCGCGAAGATAGACGCGATCGCCGCGCGCGCCGCTCAGCACGAGCTGCCCGCGGCGACGCCGGCGGTCGGCGGACATCTCGTTCACCAACACGTCGAGGGCGATCACCGACGAGAGCTCCGCGCGCGAGAGGACGAAGCGCATCTCGTAGCCGCCGATGGTCTCCCGTGTGATCACGGTGAGCGCGGGCGCGTCGCCTTCGTCGCCGGCGGTGCGATGCACGCGCGTGTGCGAGAAGTCGCGCTCGGGGATGGCGATCCAGGCGACGGGCGCGCGCCATCCTTCGCACCAGAGATGCAGCTGCACGCCATCGCTGTGAATGTCGGGATGCTCATTATCGAGCGCGGGATCCGCGGCGTCGGAGGCGCGGAAGTGGAGCGGCGACTTGCGCACGTCCACACGGATCTCGAGCTCGGCGTCGTCGGCATCGATGACGACGTGCGCACGCGGCTTGCCCACGTCGCCCCACGCGTGCTCGGACATGCGGTAGTGCTCCTCGGCGAGCTCACGGACGAGCGGGAGGAGGTGCGGATCCGCCGGCAACGCGGGCACGGCAGCTTCAGCGACCGATTCGGCCTCACGAAAGCCCGAGAGCCGAGTCAACACGCGTTCGCCTCCGCTCTGCTGCTGTGCGATGTGAGCGCCGTCGCTCTGCCAGTCGTAGTCGGTGATCGTGCCGCCGGCACTCACGATGCGAACGCGGTCGTCCTCGACCGAAATGTCATGCACTGTATTCGACCAATCCCACACGCTCCGCACGCGCCCGCGGGCGGAGTGGCTGCGCAAAATGAGGAAGTGCTGCTCGCCGGCACCGGGCGCACCCGGCGCGGAGGCGATCCAGAGCTCCGAATTTACGGAGGCGACGGTCCACGCGAGAATGGCGCCCGTGTTTTCGTCGACGAGTCGCACGACCTCGTTCGCGTCCACCGGTGCGCGCTTCGCCCACACGACGTGCGCGAAGCCATCCTCGAGGTCGAGCCCGCCGTTGAGTGCCCCGTCGCGCCACTCCAGCGCGCTGCCTTCGCGCGCACGCTCGGGGCGAATGCGCGCGTGAATGGGCAGCTCGAGGCGTACCGCCTCGCCCGCGATCCAGCGCAGCTCATCGATCATGACGTCGCCGAGCATGGCGATCGCGCGCTCGGCCACCACCTCGGGGTGCATCGAGATGCGCGCGGCCGCGCGCACCCACCCCAAGTCGCCGCGCTCATCGTACGCCACGAGCGCTCCCGACGCGCGCGGCTGTGAGCGCCCGTTCACGAGCGGCGCGTTGTGCGCGAGCGTGCTCCGATACCAGTGCAGCGATGGATCGACGTACGAGCCCGTGCCCATGTCGTCGAGAATGCGTCGAGCGCCGTTGGCGAGGAGCACGTTGAGGCGATCGGGATGACCGTGGCCTCCTCCGTGATGCCCATAGTCGAGCGCGACGTATACTCTGCCGCGGTCGCGACGAAAGACGGCGATTCCCTGCCCTTCCAGCAGCGCGGACGGAATGCTCGCGCGATCGAGCGCCGGGAGCGTCTCGCGCGCGAAGAGGAGCGAGCGCCAGCCGAGGTCCGCGCGACTCAACGCGCTCGCCGGCTCGTTGCGCTCGGCCTCGGCGGCGGAGCGCCAGCGGCCGGTGTCGCGGCGAGCGATGTCGTTCGCGTACAGCGATGCGAGAGCGCCGGTGAGTCGCGCGTCGTTCGCGCGCGCGAGCCCGAGCTCGCACGACTCCGCGGTGCGCCATTGGCGCAGCGACGCACCGTACTGCGAGTCGCGACGCGCGGGAAAGCCGAGATCGGGAAAGGCGGTGAGAAAGGGCGTGGAAAATCCGGACTGAAAGCGCGCGCGCAGATCGCTCGGAAGCTCGATGCCCGCGGCCTCGGCCATCGTCACGCCGTACCAGAGTCCGCGATGCGAAAAGAGATGATAGTTCTCTCCCTCGTACCAACTGCCATCGGAGAGCAGCCCGGTGCCCAGTTGGGAGATGAGTCCCGAGGGTGAGTGAATCGCGAGGTGTGCGAGCGCGGAGTCGTCGAGCGAGAGCCCGGCGGCAAGCAGTGCGGCGTTGTTCCAGAGCTGGCGGTTCGACTCGCCCTCGTCGTACGAGCGGATGAGGGCCGCGCTCGGCGTGACGACGCGCTCGCGAAAGTGTGCAGTCGAGGACCCGCCGGCGTTCGCCGCGTCGAGGAGATCGGCGGCGACGCAGAGCTGGAGCAACCAGATGGACTCGAGATACGTGCTGAAGAACGGGCGCGATGGGCCGAGCACGTTGTCGGCGAGCGGATAGCGTCCATATCGATCGGCGTACTCGTCGAGCGTCGCGCGCGCGAAAGCGGCGAGCGGCGGATCGTCGACGAGCGCGTGGAGCAGCGCGCCGTGCACAGCGCGCTCGGCGCGCCAGAGCTGCGCGAACATGAGCCACCAGCGATCGTGCCGCTCGCCGGTCTGCACCGCGCCGCAGGTTGGGCACCGGTGCGCGTGCGGTGAATACGGATCGAATTCGAGCGGCGAGCCGTCGCTCGGGCAACGGCCGCCGTCGCGCGAGAGCATTGCCTTCTGCCCGGAGATCGCAGGCGCCTCGCGCAGTACGCGATCCATGTCCGTGCGGAGCGAGGTTGCGAGGGGCGCGAGAGCACCCGCGGCGATGCGTTTCCGCGCCGAAAATTCGCTTGAATTCAAGAGAATTTTCATGGGGCCTCTGAGTGAGCGCTGTCCGGCCGCACGTGCCACGAGGCGAGCGACACGAGCTCGCCGCGCAGATCCATCGTGACACCCTCGAGCCGCCGCGACGCGCCTTGCACGCCGCGCGCGTGGTAGATCCAGGCGACGGGCATCGAAGCGTCGAGCTCGCGCTCCACCGCGCTCCACCGCGTGCGCGACGCGGAGTCCGGCGCCGCGCGCGCGGCGCGCAGGAGCGAGTCGAGGCGCAGCTCGTGGAATCCCGCGTAATCGAGCGCACTGCCCGCGAAGCGCGAGTCGAACATGGCCGAGAGGTGAGACAGCGAGAGATCTCCGGGAACGCCGGTGTAGAGGGCATCGAAGGTGCGCGGCGTGGCGCGCGCCGCCGCGAGGAAAGATGCCATCTCGCGCTGGCGAATCTCCACGCGCGCGCCCACGCGCGCGAGGTCCGACTGGACGAGCTGCTCGGCGGCGTTGTCCGAGCTGCCGACGGTGAGGAGCTCGAAGGTGAGCGCTTTGCCGTTGCGCGCACGAAGTCCGTCTGCGCCGCGACGCCACCCCGCAGCGTCGAGCAGCGAGTCGGCGCGCGCAGTGTCCTGCATTGGCGCGGCCGGCGCGCCGTAGGGATGCGTGGCGGGGATCGCCTCGCTCGACGGCTCGCCGTAGCCGTGCACCGCGACCGCGACGATGCGCCGGCGATCGATCGCGAGCGAGAGCGCGCGGCGCACACGAACGTCGTCGAACGGGGGGCGCGCGACGTTGAAGACGATGCCGTACGATTGCAGCACGGGATAGTCGATCACGCGGAGCAGCGGATCGCGCCCGACGAGCGGTGCCATCGCGGGGGAGATGCCGGCGAGATCGAGCTCGCCACTCGTGAGCCCGGCGAATTTCGTGGCGGCTTCATCGATGATTGAGATGATCACGCGGCGAAGTTTTGGCGGGCCACCCATCGCCGCCGGGAAACTGTCATTGCGCGCGAGCTCCCAGCGCTGCCCGGCCACGCGCTCGACGAAGCGGAAGGGACCGTTGCCGATCGGGTGCACGGCGAAGCTGTCCGCGCGCATCGATGCGCGAGGCACGCTCGCGAGGCGATGCGCGGGGACAATCGGGAGCTCGGAGAGCAACTGGGGAAAGCGCGGCTGTGGAGCGACGAAGCGCAACGTGACCGTGGAGTCGTTATCGACGGTGACACTCGCAAGCTCCGACAAATCGGATGCGCGCGGAAAGCCGGTGGCCGGATCGCGCGCCGCGTCGAGCGTGAAGGCGACGTCGCGCGCGGTGGTCGGCGCGCCGTCGCTCCATCGGAGCGTGGAGACGAGATCGCAGGTGAGCGCGCGGCGATCGGGGGAAAAGTGCCAGGCGCGCGCGTAGTACGGCTGCGGCTCGAGATGTTCGTCGAGGCGCGCGAGCGTGACGAAGAGCGCATAGCGCTGCACCTGTCGCGCGAGCGGATGGATCGTCACCAGCGGGTTGGCGCTCTCCAGATCGGCGCCGGAGGCGATGACGACGGTGTCGCTCGCGCGCGGCGCGCGGCCGCACGCGACGATGGTGGCGAGCGCGAGCGCGACCGATCCCGCGCGGACACGGGTTGACGCACGCTGGCATCGCGTCATCATCCGCACATGCGATCCGTTCTGCGCCAGCTCGCCGTGGCCCTCGCGCTGTTCTGGGTCGTGCTCACGCTCACCTTCCTGCTCATTCGTGCCGCCCCTGGCGATCCGGTGTCCTTTCTCGCGCCGCCCGCCGCCTCGGCCGCCGACCTCGCGCGGCTCCGCGCCTCGCTCGATCTCGACGCGCCGCTCGCCGTCCAATATGGTCGCTGGGCACGCGAGATCTTCAAGGGCGACCTGGGCACGAGCTTCGTCGCGCATCGCCCCGTCACGAGCGTGCTCCGCGAGGCCATCCCGATCTCACTCGCACTCGGCGGCATCTCGCTCGTGCTCACCTTCGTGCTCGGCGTCGTGGTCGGTGGCGTGCAGGGCGCGAAGCGCGGCACGCGTCTCGACAGCGCGCTCACGCTCGCGACGACCACGGTGTACGCGGCGCCGAGCTTCTGGATGGCGCTCTCGCTCATCGCGCTCTTCACGTACGGGGCGGCGCGGCTCGGACTGCCGATGTGGATGCGACTCCCTGCCTTCGGCGTGCGCGACCCGGCAGGCAGTACGGGATTCGCGGAGCTCGTGCGGCACGCGGTGCTTCCGGTGCTCACGCTCACGCTGATCGGCGCCGCGGGGATCGCGCGATACGCACGCACCTCGGCGGTCGAGCTGCTCCAACTGCAATGGGTGCGTACCGCGATCGCGAAGGGCGTCCGCGCGCCCGCTGTCCACGCGCGCCACGTTCTCGCGAACGCGCTCCCCACGCTGCTCATCCTCTTCGCGCTCGCGCTCCCTGGCGTGCTCGCGGGGTCGGTGTTCGTCGAGACCGTATTCGGATGGCCGGGCGTGGGGCGGCTCATGGTGAGCTCCATTTTCGCGCGCGACTATCCGGTGGTCGTGGGGGCGACAGTCGTGTACGCGGCGACGGTGATTCTCGCGAATCTCGCCGCGGATCTCGCGCTGCCGCTGGTCGACCCGAGGCGCCGTACGTGATCGTGTTATGGCGCACTTCGCGATGGCAGACGCGCGCGGCGATGCTCACGCTGCTCGCGCTCGCGCTCGGGGCGCTGCTCGTCCCTGCGCTCGCGCGCACGGATCCGCTCGCGATCGGCGACGCGCTCGCGCTGCGGCTGCTCCCCCCGCTCTCGTTCGACGTGACGCACCACTTCCACCTGCTCGGCACCGACGCCTTCGGGCGCGACCTGTTCGTGCGCGCGATGCTCGCGGGGCGATTGTCGCTCGCCGTGGGCATCGCGGGCTCGGTGCTCGCCGGCGGCGTGGGCATCGCGATTGGCGCCATCGGCGGATGGGAGGGCGGAATCATCGATCGCATCGCGATGGCTGCGGGCGACGTGCTGCTCGCGATCCCGCGACTCATCATCCTGCTCGTGTGCGCGGCGCTGTGGCCGCCGGGCGCGACGATGGTGATCACGATCCTCGTGCTCACCGGATGGATGGGCGTCGCGCGACTCGTGCGCGGCGAGGTGCGCGGGCTCCGCGCGCGGCCATTCGTGGAGAGCGCGCAGGCGATGGGCGCGTCACCGTCGCGCGTGCTTTGGAAGCACGTGCTGCCGAACGCGCTCGCACCGGCGATCGTCGCCATCGCGCTCGGCGTCGGGAGCGCTGTGCTGCTCGAGAGCGGGCTCTCCTTTCTCGGACTCGGCATCCAGCCGCCGGCGCCAAGCTGGGGGAACATGATCGCGGATGGCCGCGAGCTCATCGTGCTTGCGCCGTGGATCGCGCTCGCGCCGGGGATCGCGCTCATCCTCACCGTGCTCTCGTGCACGTTGCTGGGCGATGCGCTGCGCGATCGCATGGCGGGCGACGAACTCGAGACGATGCGCGCGCGCTCCTAGTGGAGTTAATCCTAGCGCACGAGCAGGGTGACGATCGCGCGCGGCGGGGCGACGAAGCGAACGAAATTATCTTGAATTCCAACTAGTTCTCCGAGCGTTTCGTCGAGGCGCGAGCCCCGAGCCTCGCGCGCAGGCGCACCGAGCACCCACGCGCCGGCGACGTCGCGCTCGCTGAGATTCAGGCAGCGCAGCACGAGCCACTCGCCGTCCTCGCTCGTTTTTATCGTGGAGAGCGCGAGCCCCTCGCCCTCGAGCGCGACGCCGCTGGTCTCTTCGTGCAGCTCGGTCGCGGAACGCACGGTGCGGCCGGCGAGAGGATGGAGTACGTCATCCGCCGTGCGCTCGATCTCGGCGATCGTCGCATCGTCGCGCGCGCCGTGCAGCAGGAGTGCGAAACCGGCGCTGAAGGCGCCCTGCTCCTGCGCCTCGGGGGTTTTCGCGGGCCATCCGGCGTGTCCGGGGCGCTCGGGGAGATCGTTGCGCGAGAGCTCGCCCACGGCGCGCAGCAGCGTGAGCGCGACGGTGCCATCGTCGAGCGCCTCGTACTCGCCGAGCCCGTCGGAGTAGACGGTGGCGCCGCGCGATGGCGATGCGAGCGTAACGTAGCGCGCGAGCGGCGCGGTAGGCGGCGGCATCTCGGCGGAGTCGGGCGGCGCGAGGATTGGCTCGCGGCGAACGGGGCCGAACGACGCGTCGGCGAACACCTGCGCAATCGCGACATCGGTCGCGACGCGGAGACGCAAGCGATGGTCGGTGATTCGATTGTCGCCCGCGATGTCGATGCGCACGAAGCGCGCGCCGGCGTCGAGAGAAAGTGTGAGCGTGCCCGACGCGACGTCCGGTGTCGTCCGGCGCAGCGCGTCGTGAAATTCCACGCGCCACTGTATCACGAGCGACCCACGCAGCGGCCCGCGAAGATGCAGCCGCGGATTCGAGAGCTCCGCCACGCGAGTCTCGCCGCGGAGCGAGGGGGTGTAGAGGTCTCCGGCGTCGGTCGTGCTCTCGATTGAGAGGAGCGAGGCGAGCTGCCGCACGCCATCGCGAGTGCTCAGCGAGACGACGCCACGCCCATCCGCCTCCACGCGCACACTCGAGTTCTCCAGCCAGTGCTTACCTGTGCGCACCTCATCCGGCGCGGCGATCGTTGCGAGCGAGCGCTCGCCCGTGAGTGCGAGTGCGCGCGTGCCATAGCCGGCGATTGGCGGTACCCACACGAGTGCGCGCGTCACCTCGACGAAGTCATTCCACGGATAGTGCTGCGGCGATTCCACGCGCAAATGTCGCCGCTCGCTCGACATGCGCTGCTCGGGCACCGCGCCGCCCGCGATCGACCATTCGGGCGACGGCGCGCCGATCGAGAGCGCGACGTCGCCGCCGGATCCGGGGCCCACGCGCACGTGGTCGCGCACGACCTGTATCTCTACCTCTGCGACACCACCGCGTGCGCGGGCTGCGGGGTTGCACACGACCACCACTGAGCGCCAGAGATCAGGGCTCGAACGCGTCGCCACCGCGTCGTAGCCGATGAGATCGAAGAGCGCGTCCTCACGCACGCCGGCCAACTGCGCCTCGACATCTTCGAGTCGCGCGGACATTGCACGCGCCACGGCATCCACTGAGCAGCCGCATATCGTGTCGTGCGGCTGACATTGCAGCAGCGCTCTCCACGTCGCGCGCACGAGCGGTGAGCGAGCGGCGGATCCACCGCGCTCGGCGAGCGCCGCCCAGGGCTCCGTGTGGCGGACGAGCGCCCGCTCGGCGCGCGCGGCGCGGCGCTTGAGCGCGCTCCGGGTGGCAAACGTTCCCTGGAGGGCCCACGTGTAGCCGTAGGAGTCGCGCAGCTCGCCAGTCACCTCGGGCAGCGTTGTGCGCTCGGCCGCGCTCGCGAGCGCGCGCGCGAATGCATCGAGGCTGGTGAGGCGCACGTCGTCGGGGCGAGCGGCGCTCGCGAGCGCGCGCACGGCGCCGGCGCGATCCGATTGCCGCGCGTGATGATCGGCGCCATTCGGCAGGAGCGCCACGCCGAGCATCGCGCGCGGGGCCAGCAGCTCGCGCAGCTCGCTCCAGCGTGCGCGGGACTCGACTTCGCCGCTCGGCAGTGACGCGCCGAGCTCGTACCCGCTCGGCGTGAGGTGGTAGATGATCGCCGAGCTTCCGTCGGGGGCGCGCCAGCGGGCGGCATCGCCGCGCGGATGCTGTGCGCCGCCGTAGCCGCGCCAAAGGATGATCACCGGCATCGCGAAACCGGCGGCGATCGCCGGAAGCATGGCGGGATGCCCGAAGGCATCCGGCGAATAGAGCACGTGCGGCGATGTGGCGCCGAGTGAACGGAGCACGTCGCGTCCCGCGAGCAGGTTGCGCACGAGCGATTCGCCGGTCGGAATCAACTCATCGGCAAGGACGTACCACGGACCGGCCTCGAGCGAGCCGTCGCGCAGGCGCGCGGCGATCTCGTCGCGGCGTTCGGGGCGCACCGCGAGATAGTCCTCGAGCGCAATCGCCTGCCCATCGAGCAGGAAGGGGCCGACGTCGCCCTGGTCGTCCAGCAGCGCATCAATGAGCGCGACGAGCCGCTGGCGAAATCGGCCCACTGGGTGGTACCACTCTCGGTCCCAGTGCGTGTGGCTTACCACGTGCACGATGAGCGGCTGATCGGGTCGAGGCGCCATTGATGCGCAAACTGCGCGCTCCGCTGGCTTCGTGCAACGCGCGCGACCGGCGAATAAAAAGAAAGGCGACCCGAAGGCCGCCTTTCCATTCACGAATTGTGATCCGCCTAGACTGCCGGCCGTCCGGTCACGAGACGCCACACGATGGCGATGACCGCGAGCACGAGCAGCAGGTGAATCAGACCGCCGCCGACGTGGAGCACCACGAAGCCGAGCAGCCACAGAATGAAGAGAATTACCGCGATCGTCCACAGCATTTTCGGGCTCCGCGAAAAAAGGGCTGGAGACAAACTCTTGGGGGATGGATAGGGCAACTCGCGTACCAGCCGCGACCGACTTAGCGTTATGGCGGGGGCCTTTCACAGCAGCGGCCCGCCTGACGACCTCGGCACGAGTCTCTCATGAGCATCGAGCACGTATCGGACACGGCCCGCTGGGTGGCCATCTACCGGGCGATGGAATCCGAGCGGCCGGACGCGCTCTTCAACGATCCCTTCGCGCGGCGACTCGCGGGCGAGAAGGGTGAGGAAATCGTGCGCACGCTCAAGGACGCCCGCACGATGGCATGGGCGATGATAGTGCGTACGCAGGTGTTCGACGAGATCATCATGGGCGAGATCCGCACCGATGGGATCGACCTCGTGCTCAACCTCGCAGCGGGGCTGGATGCGCGTCCGTGGCGACTCGATCTACCGCCCAAACTCCAGTGGGTCGACGTCGATCTTCCCGACATTCTGCGTTACAAGCTCGAGACGCTCGCCGATGCGACGCCGCGCTGCGCGTACGAGGCCATCGAGGCTGACCTCACCGATGCGACCGTGCGCCGCGCGCTCTTCGCGAGCATTGGCGCGCGGTCGAAGCGCGCGCTCATTGTGACCGAAGGGCTTCTGATCTATCTCAGCGATGCCGACGTGAGCGCGCTCGCGACGGATCTGCGCGCGATTCCGTCATTTGCGCGATGGGTGATCGATCTCGCGAGCCCGCGGCTGCTCAAGATCATGTCGAAGTCATGGGGACGCGACGTCGCGAAAGGAAACGCGCCCTTTCGCTTTGCGCCCGCGTCGGGCACCGATTTCTTCCGCGAGCTCGGGTGGGACGAACGCGCCTTCCACTCGACGTGGGAGGAATCGGAGCGGCTACACCGCGAAATGAAGTGGGCGGCGATCTGGCGATTCGTCGGTCAGTTCTATCCCGCGCGGATGCGAGAGGAATTTCGGCGCATGTCGGGCACGGTGGTGCTCGAGCGGATGTAGCTCTCGACTGCTACTCTGCGCGCGCCAGGGCGTGCCGATCGCGCCAGTCCGCGAGCGCCGTCGTGATGTCGCGCGCGTTCAGATAGCGATTGAGCGGAATCGTGTGCGAGCCGCGCTTCGTCACGACGATCGCATTGCGCTCGCCAAGGCGGATGTCGATGACGTCGGTCCAATCGATGTCGAACTTTCTGAAGCTCGTGAGCCGCGCGTGCAGCCCGCCATCGTCGACCCGGATGAAGCGGCGACCCCGAGACAGGCTCGCGAGCGTGTCGCGCGCGAGTCCCGTGAGCAGGATCGCGAGGCCTAGATACAGGATTGCGTGCTCCTGGAGCGGCTTGCCGCCGGGATCAGCGGAGAGCACCGCTTCGACAATGAGCAGCGCTCCAGCGGTGACATCGAACCACTCGGGACCTTTGCGCACGTGGGGCTGCGTAAAAGGCTCGGCCAGTGCGCTGTTCTTCATGTGCGCCATCGCTTCGGCGCTGATGTCGCGCATGAAGAGCACGAGCAGCAGCGTCGCGATCGCGATCTCCGCGATCGCGAACCAGTGCCCTGCTCCTCGCGGCGTCGCCAGCCGGCGCACGCCCGCGAGCAGGAGCGGCCCGCCGCCGATCACGTGCTGCAGCTTCTGCCACCAGGCGCCGATCTTATAGCGCCTGTCGTCGAGTGAGATCGTGACGGAATTCGGGGACATCCCAGACAATGCACCCGGATGCACGCCGAATGGAAGATCACCTGCGGTTGACCCGCGACTCGAAGACGTCGAAGTTCAGAGTCGACGGCCGTCACTCACCTGGAGTTACATGGAATCGCTCGGAGAGCTCTGGCACCAGTACTCGGATCCCACTGGCCTCATCCTGTGGGGCGGCTATGTCGCGCTCACGATCATCATCTTCGCCGAAACCGGGCTGCTGATCGGTTTCTTTCTCCCCGGCGATTCGTTGCTCGTGTCCGCGGGGCTGCTCGCCGCGCGCGGCATGTTCGACGTGTGGCTCATGTGCCTGATCCTCTCGGCGGCCGCGATTCTCGGGCAGACGGTGGGTTACGCCATCGGCAAGGCTGCGGGGCCGAAGCTCTTTGCGCGCGAAGACTCGACGTTTTTCAAGCGAAGCCATCTGCTACGCGCGCACGATTTCTACGAGAAGCACGGCGGACTGACGATCGTGCTAGCGCGCTTCATGCCGATCGTGCGCACGTTCGTGCCCGTGGTCGCTGGCGCCGCGCTCATGCAATACAGGAAATTTCAGATCTACAACGTGATCGGCGGCGTGCTGTGGGTATGCAGTATGCTCATGATCGGCTACGGTCTCGGCCGCTACATTCCCGGGATCGAAACGCACATCGACAAGGTTATCATTTTGGTCGTTGCGGTGTCACTCGCCCCTGCTCTCATTGGCGCGTGGCGCCGCAAGCACGCCAAGGCCGCCGCAGCTGCGGCCTCGGATCTTCGCACGACACTACCGGAGGATTGAAATGGCTTTTACGCTGCCGCCGCTCGCATACGACTACGCCGCTCTCGAGCCGCACATCGATGCCCGCACCATGGAGATTCATCACACCAAGCATCATCAGACGTACGTGACGAATCTCAACGCTGCGATCGAGAAGGCGCCCGAGCTTCAGGACAAGAGTCTCGAGTGGCTTTTGCAGAATCTGTCGTCGGTCCCCGAAGCCGTACGCGCGGCCGTGCGCAATAACGCCGGCGGGCACTGGAATCACAGCTTCTTCTGGCAGATCATCGGACCGAAGGCCGGCGGCGACCCGTCGGGGAGCGTTGCCGACGCGATCACGAGCTCCTTCGGTGACTACTCCAAGCTCAAGGAGCAGGTCAACGCGTCAGGGCTCGCGCGCTTCGGCTCCGGCTGGGCGTGGGTCGTCGCCGACAAGAGCGGCAAGCTCACCATCGAGAGCACGCCCAATCAGGACACGCCCGTTTCCGACAAGAAGACACCGATACTCGGCGTCGACGTGTGGGAACACGCGTACTATCTCAAGTACCAGAACCGCCGCGCCGACTATCTCGCCGCGTGGTGGAACGTCGTCAACTGGACAGAAGTCACGAAGCGCTTCGACGCGCGCTAAGGCGCGACGTTCATCGCGGGTTGCTGTCACCCTCGAGGTAGGTGTAGCCCTCGAGCCCCGCGACGTAATCCGCGATGAACGTATTCGCCTCCTGCCGAGTGATGTTCGTCGCGAACGACACCTTGCGGCGGAACGTCGTCAGCAGGTCGGATGCGCGGAACTGGACGTAATTCAGCACCTCAGTCACCGTATCGCCGTGCACAAGGTCGGTCACCTCGTAGCCTGACTCCGAGAGCCGCACGTGCACGGCGTTCGTGTCTCCGAACAGGTTGTGCAGGTCGCCGAGAATTTCCTGGTACGCGCCCGTGAGAAAGATTCCGAGGATGTACGGCTCACCGTGGCGATATGGATGCAGCGGCAGACTCGGACTTCCATTCTTTCCGCCGACGAAGCGGTCGATCTTGCCGTCGGAATCGCACGTCACGTCCTGGATCGTGCCGCGGCGCTCGGGCTCCTCGTCGAGCCGATGCACCGGCATGATCGGGAAGATCTGATCGATCGCCCAGCTGTCCGGCAGCGACTGGAAGACGCTGAAGTTGCAGAAGTAGCGGTCGATGACTCGGGCCTCGAGCTCCTCGATGATGTCCTCGTACTCCTCACGATCCTTCTGCGCTACCAGGGCGACCGCATTGATCGTCGCCGTATAGAGCTGCTCGGCCATCGCGCGCGCGCGGAGCGACAGCACGCCGCTGTTGAAGAGCGCCTGCGCGCGATCCTTTGAGAACGTCGCGTCGTGATAAACCTCGCGCGCCGAACGGCCGGAGAGCGAGGCGTAGGAATCCTTCAGGTCGTGCAGGATCGTGTGATCGTCCTCGGTGAGCACAGGAAGCGCGACGTCTTTCTGCGACTCGACGTCGATGACGTTGAGCAGGAGCAGCGCGTGGTGCGCGGTGAGCGCGCGGCCGGATTCCGAGATGAGATTCGGCATCGGAATCTCGAGCTCGCGGCACATCTCCGCGAGCGTGTAGACGACGTCGTTCGCGTACTCCTGGACGGAGTAGTTGACGCTCGCCGTCTGAGTGGAGCCCGAGCCATCGTAATCGATGCCGAGCCCGCCGCCGACATCCACGTGGCTCACGCGCACGCCCGCCGCGTGCAGCTCGGCATAGAACCGCGCGATCTCCTGCAGTCCGGACTTGATGTAGCGGATGTCCGTGATCTGCGAGCCGAGATGGAAGTGGATGAGCTTGAGGACCTCGAGGCGATCGAGATCGCGCAGCTTGTCGATCACGCGAACGAGCTCGCTCGCGGAGAGGCCGAACTTCGACTTCTCGCCGCCGCTCTCGGCCCAGCGCCCGTGGCCCTCGGAGGCAAGTTTGATGCGGATGCCGGCTTGCGGAACGACGCCCAGTTCGTCGGCGACGCGAAGAAGGACGTCGAGCTCACCCTCCTGCTCGATGACGATGAAGACCTCGTGTCCGAGCTTCTGTCCCATGAGGGCGAGGCGCATGAACTCCTCGTCCTTGTAGCCGTTGCAGACGATCAGGTGGTCGGTTGAATCGGTGAGCGCGAGCACGGCCTGGAGCTCAGGCTTGCTGCCGCACTCTATGCCGACGCCGTGTTGCGCGCCGAACTGCACGATCTCTTCGACGACGTGGCGCTGCTGATTGACCTTGATCGGATAGACGAGCGTGTACGTCCCATCGTACTCGAATTCCTTGATCGCGCGCTCGAAGGTGCCGCAGAGCGTCTCGATGCGGGAGCGGAGGATGTCGCTGAAGCGGAGCAGGAGCGGAAGCCCTACGCCCTGCTCGGCGAGATCCATCGCCATGTTGAAGAGATCGAGCTTGCGATTGGGGTGCGAAAGATCGGGACAGACGATTGCATGTCCCTGCTCATTGACGTCGAAATAGCCGCCACCCCAGCCTTCGATGTTGTAGAGCGCGCGCGACTCATCGATGCTCCACGTGGTCGCTGCGACGGAAGGAGGACTTGCCTCCACTCGAGTTGCCATGGGGCGAATCTTACGGACGTGAGGAGGTCTTCAACAGTACCGATTCCGTCACGGGAAAAGGCGGCGCATGACCCAGCGAGCACCGTCTCGTTCAAAGCGGCGGCGCTCGTGCAGGCGGAAGGCGCCGGCGTGCCAGAACTCGATGCTCGCGGGCATTACACGACGTCCGGTCCAGTACGGCGGGCGAGGCACGGGCACATTCGCGAAACGCGCCTCGACTTCAGCCACGCGCGCGCGCAGCTCGTCCATGCTGCCGAGCGTCTCGCTCTGCTTGGAGGCCCATGCGCCTATCTGACTTTCTCGCGCGCGCGAACCGAAATAGGCGTCCGCCTCGGCGTCGCTCACCGGCTCTACCGTGCCCTCGACGCGAATCTGCGTGTCGAGCGGGGCCCAGTAGAAGCACAGCGCCGCGCGCGGCGTGGCGATGAGCTCGCGTCCCTTGCGGCTCTCGAGATTCGTGTAGAAAACGAAGCCGCGCTCGTCGACGTCCTTGAGCAGCACGATGCGCACGGACGGCGCGCCGTCGTCGCCGACGGTCGCGAGCGACATCGCGGTCGGGTCGGGGAGGCGGGCGCGATCGACCGCCTGCGCCTGCGCGAAGAGCGCGCGAAATTCCTGAATGGGATCCATGCGCGAAAGCTATTCGCGCGGCGCGCGATTCGAAGGACCGGGGCGCGCGCCCGCGAGATCAGAACTTCAGATTCCGATGCCTGGCTTCCTTGATCGCATCGGCATATCCCTGCTTCGCCGATTTGATGTACAGATCGTTCGCGGCCGAGTCGCTCCTCTGGATCCCGCGTCCCTTCGCGTACATCATCGCGAGATTGAATTGCCCCTGCGCATCGCCCTGGGCGGCCGCCTGCTGAAAGAGTTTCACGCCCCTCGGCTCATCCTTTCGCACTCCCTTGCCGTCCACATACATCGCACCGAGGCGATTGAGCGCGTAGGAATTTCCCTGATCCGCCGCACGCTGAAACCACGCGGACGCCTCGCCCGAATTCTTGTCGACGCCACTGCCGTCCATGTACGCGCGAGCGAGCTTCACCTGCGAATCGGCATCACCGAGCAGCGCCGCCTTGCGATACCACTCGACCGCCTGCTTCTGATCCTGAGGCACACCGCGCCCGGTCTCGTACATCGTCGCCAGCTGAAAGGTCGCGTCGCGGTTCCCCGTTGCCGCAGCCTTGCGATACCAGACCGCGGCCTGCGAGGCATCCCTGTTCGTGCCGAGTCCCTGATCGTACATGACGCCGAGATTGCGCTGCGCCTGTTGATTGCCGGCGTTCGCCTCGCGCGCGCACGCGAGCAGCGCTGCCGAATAATTCTTGTCGCTGTAGGCGTCGAGGCAGTTCGGCGCAGCAGTCGCGCGTGCGGGCGCCGATGCGGGAGCCGGGGCTGCGGCGACTCGTTTCACTACTTGCAGCGTCGGCGACCACTCGACCGTCTGTCCCGCCGCGACGTCCACGCGCTGCGATGCACTCTTGAAGCGCGGCGCCGTCACGACGAGCTGGTAGCGCCCCGGAACGACTGAAAGCTCGCGCGCGGTGATGACTTTCCCGTTGAGCGTCACCCGCGCGCCCGTGGGCAGCCCGCCGATAGAGATGTTCCCACTGTCGACCCGGACGCTCGCGACTACGGGCGGAGGCGTCGCAGGCGGGAGCGGCGCCGCGGGGATGACGACGTTCGTGAGCGGATCCTGCGACGCGTCGGGCACGTCGTGCTTCGAGCCCGAGAAGATGAAATAACCACCGCCCACCACAAGAAGCGCCGCGACCACAGCGATCGGTACCACCGGCAGCTTCTTGATCGGCCTGGGTGTTTCTTCGAATTCCGATAGATCGTCCGGCACCATCACGCTCGGAGGCGTCACACTCCTGGCGATGGGTTGCGGCGAGCGCTGCGATGGTGCGGCGGCGCGCGCGGGAGGTGCGTTCGCGGCCTGCATCACCGATGGCTGCGACGCATACGTGGCGCCGAGCGAGGCGACGAGCGGTTGCATGACCTGCGTCGCGGCGAGCGCGATCGTTTCGCTGCCGTCACTCTCCCGTTCGCGCGTGAGGCGGAGCGCAACGAGGCGCCCGCTCTTCAGCTCGCGCGCGAAGTAGACGACGCCACCCCCCTCCGAGCGCTCCATTTCGCCGAGCACCTCGTACTCGCCCTCGGCCGCGTCCTGCACGGCCTTGCGGAGCTCCTGGCGGGAAGCCTCTCCCGTGCGCGTGCCGGAGAGATCCTGCCCGCAATGGCTGCAGAAACGACCCCACCCTACGAGGTCGACATTGCATGAGGGGCACGTGGTGCCGATGGCGGGGACAGACGCGTCGAGCTCGCGCACGACGCTGAGCTCGTACTCGGCGCCATCGCGACGAAGCTTCAGCGCGACGAGCTTCTCCGATCGGCGCTCGCGCGAGAGGTACACGACGCTCCCCCGCTCGCCGCGTCCCATCTCGCCCAGTATGTCGTACTCCGCGGCGGCAGCTTCTTTTACTGCGCGCAGAAGCTCATCGTCTGAGCCCTGGCCCACTCGCGCGCCAGTCAGCCGCGTGGACCCGGTTTGTCGCTCCATAACTTCTCCGGCAGATGAGGCGTCACGGCTCTACGGCTAGACTAAGACGCCGAGAGGCGGATGGAAAGGTTTGGAACGAGAGGGCTCAGGCCGGCGGCTTGTACGCCTTGGGCTTGAAGGTCGGAGGCTTCTGTGGAATGGCGCTTCCAACAGAGTCGGCGCGACGGCGGGCGCTGTTGTCGATCATCTTGGTGATCGCATCGACCTTGATGTTCGGCATCACGGGGGCGGCAATCAAATCAGGATCGGGCTCACCGGTAGCCGGCTTCGCTGCGACGTGCGTCGCGTGCTTGGCGTCGGAGGGCGGACCTTGATCGGCGGTTGCGGCTGGCGGGGCGACGGGAGTGACGGGCGCGGTCGCCGCCTTCTGCGCGGGCACGATGGCGGTCGCCACTCCGGGCTTGACGACGCTCGCGGGCGGTCCGGCAGGCACCGAGTCGTGCTTCACGAGCATCGTGTCGGTCTTGGCGGCGACGAGTGGAGTCGACTGCTTCGCGACGACGGCAGCGGCCTTGGACGTTGCGCTGGTCGACTCGTAACGCGAGAGAACGAACCAGCCGCCGCCGGCGATGAGCGCGAGCGCCGCGAGCCCGCCGATGATCTTGAGCCACGGACGGCGCGGCTCGAGCGGCCAGTCGAGACTGATCTCCGACCTTGGCTCCTCGATGTGATGCGTCTCTGGCGGTGGCGCATCGTAGGCGATCGCATCGCGTCCGGACGGCGTCTCGGCCACCAAACGCGCGAACGAAGCCGTGAAGGGACTCTGCGCGTGCGCATCCACTCGCGCGGGCGCGCTCGCGGCGGCCGGCGTCGGCATGCGCGGAGCGGGCGGCGCTTCGGTGTGCGGATGGAAAGCGAGCGGCGACTCCATCGCGGGCGCCGCCGCGATGCCGCCGTTGCCATGGCTGCCGCCGTTGCCATTACCGTTGCGCACCGGGCTCGCGATGGTGCCGCTCGAGCCGCTGTTGCGCGGCGCGGCGGGCGGACGCACGCGATCGAAGAGCGGCGCCTCGGTGACCTCGATGAACGGCAGCGAAGTCGAGCGCGTGGTGCGCGCGGGCGGCGGCGAGATCGTGAACGACGGCGGCGCAGCGACGGGCGGCTGCTCCGCGGGCGGCGCGGGCGCCGCGGGCGGCGGCGTCTGCGGCGCGACGGGCGCAGGGGCGACCTGAGGCGCGGCAGGCGCGGGGCGACGAGCGGCGAGCGCCGTGCGCGCGGCCACGACGAGTTGATGATCGGGACCCATCGCCCCCGTGCGCACTTCGAGCGCGCGCTCGCGAAGACGGATCTCTTCGTCGATGTTGCCGCGCGCGCCATTGATCTCCGCGAGCGTCTCGAGCGCGGTCGCGACCGCGAGATCGTTCGGGAGCTGCAGCTTCTCGCGAATCTCGAGCGAGCGTCGCGCAAACGCTTCGCCGCCGTCAAAGTCGCCCTGATGCAGGCGAACCTTGGCGAGGCTCGTCAGGATCGCCGCGATTTCGGGATGACTGGCGCCGAGCGCCTGCTCCTTGATCGTGAGGAGTCGCGCGAGCAGCGGGCCGGCGGAGGCATACTCGTTCCGCCGGAAGTAGAGGCGCGCGAGATTGTTGAGCGTGACGGCGACGTCGGGGTGCGCCTCGCCGAGGTGCTGCTGGCTGATGCCGAGCGCGCGCTGGAAGAGCGGCTCCGCCTGGTCCAGCTCGCCGCGCGCGTAGTGCAACGCCGCGAGATTGTTGATGTTCTGAACGAGACCGAAATGCTCGGGCCCAAGCACACGTTCGCGAATGGCGAGCGCGCGATGAAAGAGCGCCTCCGCCTGCGCGAAATCCTTCTGCTTGTACTTGAGCTGCCCGAGGTTGCTCAGACTCGATGCCAGGCGCACGTTGTCGGCGCCGAGCTGCGTCGCTTCACGGATGGCCGCGAGAAACGATTGCTCCGCACGCGCGTAGTCGCCGTCGGTAAAAGACAGGCGACCAGCCTCGTTCTGCTGTTCCCAGCGGGTTTCGATCGTGTCGTTCATTTTCCCTCCTTCCGATAGACGCAGAGGGACGCCCGCTGTAACCAGCTGAGCACGGCAAGAAACGCGCGCCAGATGAGGCCCGAGAGGTGCCTCTTGCGGTTTTTCTTCGGGTGAGTAATTTGCCCCGAATCATCAACTACGAGCGCACGAGATGTCCGACACAACCGCGGTACCCACGAGCCTCGCATCCATCCGCCTGCAGCGGATGACGCCCGTGCTCATCGTCGATTCGGTGACCGACTGCCTTCCCTTCTGGATCGAGCGACTCGGCTTCGAGCTCACGAATCACGTTCCCGGCCCGAACGGGACGATGACCTTCGCGATCCTCGAGCGCGACGGCATCGAGGTGATGTACCAGAGCAGCGCGAGCGTGCTCGAGGATGGGACGATGACGAAGGGGGAGCTGGCGGGGCACTCGGTGGGGTTGTTCATCACCGTGTACTCGCTCGACGATATCGAGCCGCGCCTCGCCGGCGCGCCGGTGGTCAAGCCGCGTCACCACACCTTCTACGGAAGCACCGAGATCTACGTGAAGGAGCCGGGCGGCAACACGGTCGGCTTCGCGCAAATGGGATGAATCACGGACGGTACGTCACGGAGAGATAAGCCTGCAGGTGATGTCGATCAGCGCCCGCGAGCGAGTAGCCGATGCCGCCGAGCAGGTTGACTCCCGGCACGCGCACCATCCATACGCCGTCGGTGTGCCAGCTCCCCTCGATGCCGATCACCTGATTCCAGGGACCGAGGTCGTCGCTGGCGCTGCCGATCCAGTAGTACGGCCGCCAGATATCGCCCGGCGCGGACACGCGTAGCGTTGCAACCGCGCGTCCGGTCGCCGCGGCGATGGGGAGCACCGGCATCGACACGCGCTGTGCGAGCACCGTGGAATCGACGAGCGCCGGCGCGAGCCCACCGAGGGCGAAATTCTCGTACGGGATGTCGCGGGAGATGAGGCCGTACATCCCGTCCACAGCGAGTTCGTGCCCGCGTCCATTCACCGACAACGCGCCGGTGAGCATGATGCGCGACCATCCTTCATCTCCGAGCTGCCCCGCTGCTCCTGCGACGCCGAAATGCTCGGCAAACCGCCACGTGTCGGGAGTCTGCAGCAATCCGCCAGTGACCGTGACTTGAGCGAGCGCTCGATGCGTCGCATCCGCGAACAACGGATCGAGCGTTCCGTACGAGGCAAGCGCGCGCACGTCGAACGAGTGCGATTGCCAATCCTCGTTCAGCTCCGACCATACCGACGCGCCGCGGTAGCGCGCGTCGAGCGCCGTCGGCGCGTCGAAGCCGTGCTGTCGCGACGGCTGATTCTCGAGCGCGAACGCCTCGATACCGAAAAGCGGGCGACTCCCGCGATACACTGCGCCCGCGGACGCTCCGCGCCAGCTCGCGCGATCGCCCCACTGTCCCTGCAGTAACCAGGTGAGCTTGCCGACGGGATCCGTTCCCGCGTATGCGAGTCCGCCGGACTTTCCCTCGTTCGCCCAGCTCGCAGAGGCGAGCAAGCGCTGCTCGCGCGGGCCGAGGCCGTACGCGCGCGAGGGAGGGAGCGCAGCCACCGGAAGCGAGTCGAGCACGCCGCCATCGGCGCGCGGTGTCACCCACGGGTAATCGCGCGACGCGGAGTCGACCTGCGCTGCCCATTCGTGCGCGCTCGTGTCGAGCTTGATCCGCGCGATGTCCCAGCCGCGCGCGTGCAAGCGGCGAAAATACACCCAGCCATTCGTCGCGGCCTCAGGATCGATCGCCGCGCCGGTGACGTTCGTCGAACGCCGCGGCGCGGGGTTCGTGAGCGAGAGTCGCTCGAGGTTCGCGACGCCGCCGGCGTCCGACGTAGCGACGATGTCACCGCCGCTCGCGGGCGACGGCGTGTACTCGTTCACTACCGAATTTGTGAGCGAGACGTGCGTGTCGCCCGCGCGCTGAATGCTGCCGAGCTGCCAGGCGCCACGCGACTGCATCGCGAACATGGCCGAGGTTCCGTCGCGTGACCAGCGCGGGCGATCGTACAGGCGCTGCGCGCTCCCGGCCGCGAGCACCGCAATCGCGCCCGTCGCGAGATTCACGCGTACGAGATCGCACCGTCCCCCCACGCATCGATCGGCGATCGCCTCCGTGCCGTCCGGACTCACATCGCCATGTCGTATGCCTGCGCCGCGCGTCACTCGGCGTATTGCGCCGGTTTTCCAGTTCCATTCAAACAGATCGCCGCGGTATGCGCCGTCGCCGCGCGCGGCGAGTCCCATGAGCAGGACGCGGACGCCGTCGGGGAAAAAACGCGGCTCGGCAAACGACATCCCGCCGCGCGCGCCGAGCTCCGCGACGACGCGCAGCGCAGGCGGGTGCGACGCGATGGGGGGAACATCCTCGGGGTCGGCTGCCCGCGCGCGCGCGGTGGCGAGCCTTGCTCCACTCTCCGCCGGCGGCGGCGAAAGCGACCAGATCACCACACGCGACGGGCGCTTCGGATTTCGCAACACGACGGCGAGCAGCGAGTCATCGCGTGAGAGCGCCGGCGCGCCAGTGCCCCAATACAGCCGCTGAACGAGCTCGCCCTCGCCTGGACGCGCGACAGTGTCCGCGCGAGCGGCGAGCAGCGCGCCCTGCGGGCCGCCCGCCACCGCATCGAGCGCGTCGTGAGTGAGCTCGGCCGCGAATCGTCCGTACAACTCGTCTGGCGGCGCTCCGTAGACGCCCTCGAATGCGTCGCCGAAGGTTCGCGACTGGCGCGCCGACATGCGTCGCCAGAGATGCACGACGCTCGAGTCGCCGTTGCGCGACGCGAGCCACTCGAGGAATGCGGAGCCCGCGAGATACGCCATGTCGCCACCCTCGAAGCGCGACGAGCCGTCGAGCGCGCCGTAGGTGGGCAGCTGTCCCTCGATCGCCCATTGCCGCAGCACCGCGGCGCGCCACACACCATGCGGCCGCCCGATGCGGCGCACGATGCGCCCCTCCACGAACGTCGCGTAGCCCTCGGTCACCCAGCGCGGCGACTTCAGCGCGAGCGGCCCGAGCTTCACCGGGAGCAGGCGCGCGAGGCGGCGCGCTGCTGGATTGCGCGACTCGCGCGTGAGATGCGCGATGTGCGCGAACTCGTGGATCGAGAGTTGGTCGCCCCACGAGCCGTTGCCGAGCGGCGACGTCGGGCTCGGAGGAGTGGGCCAAAGAAAGATCAGCGGATGATCGAGCAACGGCAGCGCGAAGCCGTTCGAAATGTTGTTCGGATCCTCGACGATCACTGTGACGCGCTTGTCCGGTCCACTGCCGACCAGCGCGACCACCGCGTCGTGCGCGCCGTCGATGCGCGAAGCCACGTCGCGTGTCCAGTCCTCGGCGTCTGCCGTGTACAGGAATCGGAAGTAGCGCGTGTCGAGCGTGCGCCACTTGAGGTGCGGCAGCGTCGTTTGCTGTGCCGCCGCCGCAGGGGCTCGAACGACGGCCGCCAGGACGATCAGGCAGAGCAAAAAGAAACGAGAAGCGGCTCGGGACATGGCGCCAAGATGAACCAGCGCGCCTGATCCAACAACGACGTAGTTCACATGCAGCCTCAATCGTGGCATCTTGAAGTGATGTCCTCAGGAAGAATTCAGATGGATGACGCCGCGATGAGGCGAATCGTCGACCTGCTGCCGTACGGCGCGTGTCCGCTCGGCGACATCGCCACGGCGGGACAGCCGGACGCGCGAGCGTGGGGCTTGCTTGCGCGCGAGGGGTTCAAGTCTGTGGTCGACCTGCGCGAGGCGAACGAGCCGCGCGGGCACGACGAGGCTGGAGAGATCGCGCGCGCAGGGCTGCAGTACCTTCCGCTCCCGGTGGGCCACGACTCACTTGGCGATCGGCAGTTCGACGTGCTCCGAGACTTTCTGAGCAAAGAGACCAACCGCCCTGCCCTCGTGCATTGCCAGTCCGCCAATCGCGTCGGCGCGCTGCTGCTTCCGTATCTCGTGCTCGACGAGCACATCCCGCTCGAGGCGGCGAAGACGATGGCGAAGTCGATCGGCCTTCGCTCGCCCGATTATGCCGCGCTCGCGCTCGACTACGTGCAACGCCACGCCACGGATGGCTGAGTCATGATCCTGCGCCGCTTTCACGATCAGCAGCTCGCCCAGATGAGCTATCTCATCGGATGCAGCACCACGCGCAGCGCGATCGTCGTGGATCCGATTCGCGACGCGGACATGTACATCGCTGCGGCCGCAGCGGCTGGGCTCACGATCACGCACGTCACCGAGACACACATCCACGCGGACTTCATCTCGGGCACGCGCGAGCTCGTCGCGCGCACCGGCGCGCAGATGCTGTTATCGAGCGAAGGGGGTGCGGATTGGAGCTATGCATTCGCCGAGGCGGATGGCGCGACGCTCCTTCGCGACGGCGACATGTTCGACGTCGGCCGCATTCGCATCACGGCGCGGCACACGCCGGGGCACACGCCCGAGCACCTGTCCTTTCTGGTGAAGGACTCCCAGACATCTGAAGAGCCGGTGGCGATCCTCACCGGCGACTTCGTATTCGTGAGCGATGTCGGGCGCCCCGACTTGCTCGAGCGCGCCGCGAACGTTGCGGGCACGAAGGAGGCAAGCGCGCGGCAGCTGTTCCTTTCGCTCAGCCGCATTCGCAAGCTCCCCGACTACCTGCAGATCTGGCCCGGACACGGCGCCGGCAGCGCGTGCGGCAAGGCACTCGGCGACATGCCGTCATCGACTGTGGGCTACGAGCGCATGGCGAACTGGGCGCTCTCCGAGCGCAACGTCGAGGCGTTCGTCGATCGCGTGCTCGAGGGACAGCCCGAGCCTCCGGCGTACTTCGGCATCATGAAGCAGATCAATCGCGACGGACCGCCCGTGCTTGGCGTGCGTGCCGAGCCGCCGTCACCGCCGCCGGGCTCACTCGCGGATCTCGGCCTCGCGGGCGCGCTCGTAGTTGATGTGCGCGAGCCCGACCGCTTCGCGCGCGCGCACGTGCCGGGAACGCTGAATCTTCCGTGGGGCGGCTCGTTCTCCTCGCTCGCCGGATCGCTGCTGCCGTACGATCACGATATCTATCTGCTCGCCGACGACCGCGCCAAGGCGCTCGCCGCTGCGCGCGCGCTCACGATGATCGGGCTCGATCGCGTCGCGGGAATCTTCGACGAGGATGCCTGCATCGCCTGGCTCGATGGCGGACGGGCACTCGGCCGCATCCGGCAGTTCACGCCGCAGGTGTTGCTCGAGCAGGTCGAGGCGAAGGCCGTGATGCTCATCGACGTGCGCTCGAAGGCGGAGTGGAACAACGGCCATCATCGCGAGGCGCATCACTTTCCGCTCGGCGAACTGCCTCGCGCACTGGCTACGCTGCCGCGCGACCGGCCCATCGCGGTGTACTGCCAGCGCGGCTCGCGATCGGCGGTGGCATCGAGTCTCCTTTCGGCCGCCGGCATCGAAGCCGTGAACGTGCCGGCGGGATGGGTCGGCATCGACGCCGCGCAGCAGGGCGCCTGAGCTAGCGACGATTACCCCATCGCGCGCTTCGCGAATTTGCGGAACCCGATCGTCCAGAAGATCGCGATGATGATGATGAGCGCTCCACTCACGGCACGCAGATCCATGTGCGGCATTCCCGGAGTGAGCACGCCGCGCATGCCCTCCGCGACGTAGACGAGCGGATTGATGAGCACTGCGTACTTCATCACGGGGAACATCGACAGGTTCTGCCACGGATAGTACGCGCAGCCGAAGAAAATCATCGGCGCGACGACGACGCTGAACATCAATCCGATCTGCTGCGGATTCACGAGCGACCCCATGAGCAGCCCCAGCACCGAGAACGCGGTCGCGCCGAGCAGGACGATGAAGATCACGAGCGCGAAGTGCGCGACAGTGAGCCCCGCGATCGGCCCCATGATCAGGCGCGCGATGGGAAGTACGAAGAGCGCCGCGATGAGCCCCTGGATCACGCCACTCACGATCTTCTCGAAGGCGATGAGCTCGAGCGAAATCGGGGCGAGGAGCCGGTCCTCGATCTCACGCGTCCAGCCGAAGTCCGCGACCATTGGCAGCGCGACGGACTGCACGCTCGAGAAGGCAAGGCTCACCGCGAGTATGCCCGGTAGCAGCGCGGCATTGTAGGCGGCGGACAGATAGCCCATGCGCGGGAGCAGCAGGCCGAAGACGACGATGAAGAGGATTGGCTGCAGAGTGGTGCGCAGTAGAAAGTACGGCAGCTCGCGCCGCGCGACGCTGACGTCGCGGCGGAGCAGCGCGACGAAGATCCGGCCCGGCGACGCGCGCTGAGCTACGTCGATCGTCGTGGCGGTCATGTGAGCTGTCGTCCCGTGAGCGAGATGAAGAGCGTCTCGAGGCTCGGCGGCGCGAGGTGGATGTCGCGGATGCTTCGACCGTGCTCCGATACGAGCGACACGAGGGCCGCGATCACCTCGCCTCCGCGCTCGCTGTACACGCGCAGCGTCGTCGCGCCGTTCGCTGCGATCGACACGGCGCTCGACACGCCGGGAATCGCGCGCGCATATGCATCCACCGCATCCCCGCTGCCGTCGAGCACGAGCTCGATCAACGTTCCACCGGGCGCGCGCGCCTTGAGCGCCTCTGGTGTATCGATCGCCAGCAGCCGTCCCTGATCGATGATCGCGAGTCGATCGCACAGGCGATCGGCTTCTTCCATGTAATGCGTGGTCATGACGATCGTGCGCCCCTGGGAGTGGAGCTCGCGCAGGATCGTCCAGAGATCGAGCCGTGCCTGCGGATCGAGCCCCACCGTCGGCTCGTCGAGAAAGATCACGCGCGGCTCGTGAATGAGCGCGCGCGCGATCATCAGGCGCTGCTGCTGTCCCCCCGACAGCTGATTGACCTTGGCTTCTGCCTTGTCCGCGATGCCGAGCTTCGCGAGCAGTTCGCGCGCACGCGCGCTGGCGACGGAGCGCGCAATACCGAAGTACGCCGCGTGAAAGACGAGATTCTCACGCACGTTGAGGCTGTTGTCGGGATTGGGGCGCTGCGGCACGACGCCGATGTGCTGCCGCACGAGCGTCGGCTGCGTTCGCACGTCCGCGCTCGCGATGGCCGCGGTCCCGGAGGTCGGAATCACGCGCGTGGTGCAGATGCCGATCATCGTGGTCTTGCCGGCGCCGTTGGGGCCGAGCAGCCCGAAGAATTCGCCGGCCTGCACCTGGAGGTCGAGCGACTCGAGGGCAACGACCTCGCCGCCCGCCCGTCGCTCGGCCGGTGAGCGCGAGGCATCGAGCGCGATGCCCGGCGCGCCGCGACCGGTCTTCGGGGGCGCGGTCGTGTAGACCTTGCGGAGTCGGTCTGTGCGAATGGCGGCGTCGGTCACCGCGGGAATGTATATCGCGCGGCGCGCCTGGCGCGAACGGGAGGTGCGTTGCGGGTGGCTCGTTGCGCGCACGCAGGATAAGATGGAGGTCCCTCTTCCCTGTCTGTCCATGCGCATCGTGCGTTCACTGCTTCTGTTGCTGCTCGCTCCGCTCGCGCTCGCCGCGCAGGGCTCCACGCTGCTCACCCCTGCACGCGTGTTCGACGGGAACGCCGTTCACGATGGATGGGTCGTGCTCGTACAGGGCGACACGATCGTCGCCGCCGGTCCTGCCGCCTCGGTGCACGCTCCCTCCGACGCGGCGCACATCGATCTCGCCGGAATGACGCTCCTCCCCGGGCTCATCGATGCGCACTCGCACGTCTTTCTGCATCCGTACAACGAAAGCCCGTGGGACGATCAGGTACTCCACGAGCCGCTCGCGCTCCGCATCGCGCGCGCGACGAATCACGTGCGCAACACGTTGCTCGCCGGCTTCACGACGATTCGCGATCTCGGCACCGAGGGCGCGGGATATTCGGACGTCGGGCTCAAGCAGGCCATCGAACAAGGGATCATCCCCGGCCCTCGCATGCTGGTCGTCACGCGCGCCATCGTCGCGACCGGCAGCTACGGCCCCAAGGGGTTCGACCCGCGCTGGGAGGTTCCGCAGGGAGCGGAGGAGGCAGACGGCGTCGACGCACTCATTCACGCGGTGCGCAGCCAGATCGCGAAGGGGGCGGACTGGATCAAGATCTACGGCGACTATCGCTGGGGTCCGAACGGCGAGACGCGTCCCACCTTCTCGCAGGATGAAGTGAACCTCGTCGTGCAGACCGCGCGCGCGAGCGGCCGCGCGGTGTCCGTGCACGCATACAGCGATACCGCCATCTGGCGTGCGGTGCTCGCCGGCGTCGAGACCGTCGAGCATGCGGACGACGTATCGCCCGCCACGCTGCAGCTCATGCGCGAGCGCGGCGTCGCGCTCTGCCCCACGCTCGCCGCGGGCGACGCGATCGCGCAGTATCGCGGGTGGAAGAAGGGCGTGAGCCCCGAGCCCGAGTCGATCAAGCATCGGCGCGCGACGTTCGCGCAGGTACTCGCCTCCGGCGTCACCATCTGCAACGGTAGCGACGTCGGCGTTTTCACACACGGCGACAATGCACGCGAGCTCGAGCTGCTCGTCGAATACGGAATGTCCCCGGTGGCCGCGCTGCGCGCCGCAACGAGCGTCGACGCGAAGGTGCTCCACCTCGACAAGAAGATTGGGCAGGTCAAGCCCGGACTGCTCGCGGATCTCGTTGCGGTGACTGGCGATCCGACGCGCGACATCCACGCGCTGCGGCAGGTGGTGCTGGTCATGAAAGGCGGGGTGATCTACAAGAAGCCGTAACGTATGGCAACGAACGTTGCGCGGCTCTCCGCGCACTCGTCGAAAGAGGATGCTCACACTCCCGATTCTCGCTCTCCTGTGCACGCTCGGAAATCCCTGCCCGCTTCCCTCGCGCGCGCCGGATAGCGTTGGCATGTCCGCGGCCCGTCTCGCCGCCGTGGATCGCGTGCTCCAGCGCGGCGTCGACGCCGCCGGATTTCCAGGAGCGGCCGTGATCATCGGACGCCGAGATGCGACCGTGCTTTCGCGCGGCTACGGCAGGCTCGATTGGGCATCGACGAGCGCACCCGTCTCGCCCGAGCGCACGCTCTACGATCTCGCCTCGCTCACCAAAGTCGTCGCCACGACCTCCGCGGTGATGGTGCTTTATGACGAGCACCGCATCGCGCTCGATGCGCCGGTCTCGCGCTATCTCCCGGCCTTCGCACGCGGAGCCAAGTCGCGCGTCACGATCCGGCAGCTGCTCGAGCATCGATCGGGGCTCCCGTCGGGGCGCAACCTGTCGCAGCTCGCCAAAAATCCCGCGCGCGCCCGCGAGCTCGTTCTGGCGACCACTCTCGAGCACGAGCCCGGCACCGTCGAGCTCTACTCCGACGTCGGCATGGACGTCCTTGGCTTCACCGTGGAAGCGATCACGCACGAGTCACTCGACCACTTCGTGCGCCGTCGCGTGTTCGCACCGCTCGGGATGTCGAGCACCACCTATCGCCCAGGTGCTGCGCTCCGCGCGCGCGCCGCGCCCACGGAGATGCACAACCGCCGCGGCCATCCGCTCAAGGGCGAGGTCCACGACGGCGACGCCTACGCGCTCGGCGGCGTCGCCGGCCACGCGGGGCTCTTCTCGACCGCGTCGGATCTCGCGCGCTTCGCGCAGATGCTCCTGGACGGCGGCACCCTCGACGGCACTCGCATCATCTCGGACAGCACCGTCGCTCTCTTCACGCATCGCTCCGCCGGGTGGCGGGCGCTCGGCTGGGACACCTGCGCCGGCGGCGCGAGCTGCGGCCAGCACATGAGCGAGCGCGCGTACGGGCACACCGGCTTCACCGGCACTTCGCTCTGGATCGATCCGGATCGCGGACTCTACGTGATCGTGCTCGCGAACTGGCTGCACGAGCGCCCGGATGGCCTCACGCCGCCCGTGGCGATTCTCGCCGACGTGCGCGCCGATGTAGCGGACATTGCGACGGTGGCGGCGGACAGCGATCGCGCCGAGCCATCCGAGTGGCGCGCCGATCGCAGGATCGGCTGGCTGCGCTAGGGTGTCGTTGAATCCGGCTGCGGCTTCGGCTGCGGCTTTGGCCTTGGCTTTCTAGCAGGCTTCGCGGGCGCAGGAGGACGTGTCGCATCGACCGCGCGCTGCATCGCCGCGAAGAAGAGCACCGCTTCCCTTCGCTCCAGTGCGAGCGGGAATTTCCCGAACGAGCGTGTGGAGAACAGCAGCTCGAACGTCGTCGTGTCGGACGCGGCGCGGCGCAGAAAGCTGATCGCGCCACCGCTATCCGCCGCCTCCTCGACCATGCTTCGCTGCAGTACGACCTGCGTGCGCTTGCGCGGCGCGAGCCGAGTGACGAATCGGCGAGTGGAGTCGGTCCACGCGCGCGCGTCACGCGCGCGCAACGCGACGGTTGCGGCGCTGTCGCCCTGCGCGGCCGCGATCGCGATGATCCCGCCGGGACGCACATCGATTGCGACCGCTCCATCGCTGAAGCCATAGCGCGCGATCGTCCGCGGCTTCTGAGGGGCCTGCGACTCGAGCGAATCCTGCGGCGCGAGCAAACCCTGAGGCGCTTGCGAATCCCGCGGCGCTTGTGAATCCCGCTGCGCCTGCGAATCTCGCGGCGCCTGCGGCTCCTGGGCGCGAAGCGCCGCAGGAGCGAGCAGGATCCAGGCGATGGCGAACGAGAGGCGCGACATCCGAGCGTCTATGCGATCACCGCGTTCCACTTGACGGCTCGTGCTGCGCGAGCGTGAAGAGATCCTGTTGCGTGGATCCCTTTCGCAGCAGCTCGACCGCGCGCACCAGCTGATTGTCGTCCGAGAGCTCGCGGCGCTTCGCCGTGGAGTCACCGAACGCGAAGCGCGCGACACGATCCGCGAGCACGCGGTCGACTTCCGGCGTGGCGTCGGTGTAGAGCTTCGGGTCGATCGTCACGCCCGCCTTGGTGAGGCGGCGATAGAACTCGTCACGCCAACCGGGCGTGACCGTGAAGTCAGGGCGGACCTTGTCCTTCAGTTCCATCGAATAGTTGTACAGCGTGATGTAGAACTCCTGCGACTTGGGCGAGATCGCCTTCAGGAACTGCTGTTCCGGCATGCTCAGCGTATCCGGCTGCACCACGACGTCCGGCGTGATGGCGCCGCCGCCGTAGATGACGCGCCCCGCATCGCTCTTGAACTGCGGACGATTCTTCTTCACGGTGTCCGTCTCGAGCGAGTCGGGCTCCTCGACGATCTTGCCGTCGACCACCTTGCGCTCCTTCTGAATCGAGCGGCCGCTCGGCGTATACCACTTGGCGGTGGTGAGCTTGAGCGCCCAGCCGCCATCGAGTGTGAAGAGCGACTGCACGAGCCCCTTCCCGAACGACGTCGTGCCGACGACGAGCGCGCGGTCGTGATCCTGCAGCGCACCCGCGACGATCTCGCTCGCCGAGGCGGTGTAGCCGTCGGTGAGCACCACGAGCGGAAGCGACGGAGCGAGCGGCGTTCCGCGCGCCGCATAGCGCTGCACCTCGCCCGAGCGCGCCCGCACGGTCGCGATCTCCGCGCCGTCCTTCAGAAAGAGATTGCTGATGTCGATCGCCTGATCGACGATCCCGCCGCCGTTGCCGCGCAGATCGATGACGATGCCGCGCGCACCCTCGCGCGTGAGCGTCTGCACGGCGTGCTCGAACTCATCTCCGGACGTCTCGTTGAACTGGAGCAGCGGGAGATAGCCGATCTTGCCGTCGAGCAGAATCGTGTACGGCACGGCGGGGATGTGAATGATCGCGCGCGTGAGCTTGAGCACGATCGGCGAGGGCACCCCCGGTCTCGCGAAGGTGACGTTCACCTGCGTTCCGGGATTTCCCTTCAGCGCATCCGTCACCTGCGGCAGCTTCCATCCGTGCACCGTCTGATTCTCGACAGCGACGATGTGATCGCCGTCGTGCACACCGCCCGCCTCGGCCGGCGTATGCGGGTAGACGCGACTCACCACCGTGACGCCCTGCTGATCCTCGACGAGCATGCCCAGCCCGGCGTAGCGACCCCCGGTGCTCGCGGTGAACTCCGCGAGCTGCTTCGGCGAGTACAGCGCCGCGTACGGATCATTGATTTCGCGCACGAGCCCGCGTGCCGCCTTCTCGTACAGATCGGCGCTCGGCACCGTGTCGACGAAGCGATCGGACACGAGCGAGAGCACCTGATCGAACAGCCGTGCGCTGTCGCGCGTGGACTGACGCTCGATCAAGAACGCGCCGGTGGTGAGCGGCACGAGCACTATGGCTGCCAACATGGAAACGCGGACGCGGGTCATCGGCCCTCGGGGGTCATGCGTGACGTCGAAATCACTGGTGCAGTGTAGCGCGAAAACGGCGCTCAGGGAATCTCCGCGGCGCCACTCCCTTGAAACACTCGACGGCGCGCGGAGTTGCCTTCGCACTTTCAATGCCCCACGGCGCCATGTATCCTGCTAGTACATGCACACTCCAACGACCGCCGAGTCACTCTCGGTGCAACGCTGCCTGCGCTGCGCACGGGAGCTAGCCGAGCTCGATCCGCGCCCTCAATGCCCCTATTGCGGCGGTCTGTTGGAGCTCCGGCACGCGCCTCCCCCCGAACGAGGCCCGGCGCTCGCATCCCGGTTTCGCGCATCGAAGTCGCCCTCCGGGGTGTGGCGTTTCGGACCGCTCGTGCTCCCCGGCGGCGTGGATGCGGCAGTAACGTGGCCCGAGGGCAACACGCCACTCATCGCCCGAAAAAAGGTTGCGGATTGGGTGGGCGTCCCGGCGCTGCAGCTCAAGCACGAGGGGATGAACCCAACGGGCTCGTTCAAGGATCGCGGCATGACCGTCGGCGTGACGCAGGCCGTGCGCGTCGGCGCGACGGCAGTCGCGTGCGCGTCCACGGGCAACACGAGCGCCTCGATGGCGGCGTACGCGGCGCTTGCCGGCATTCCCGCGCTCGTGCTCGTCCCGCTCGGCAAGGTCGCGTTGGGGAAACTCACGCAGTCGCTCGCGTACGGGGCGCACACGCTGCTCGTGCGCGGCGACTTCGATGACTGCCTGCGACTCGTGCGCGACGCGACCGAGGAGCTCGGCGCCTACTTGCTCAACTCGATCAATCCGTATCGCATCGAGGGACAGAAGACCATCGTGCTCGAGATGCTCGAGCAGCTCGATTGGGATGTGCCGGACTGGATCGCGCTTCCCGCCGGGAACCTCGGCAACACCGCGGCCTTTGGAAAGGCGCTGCGCGAGGCGCACGAGCTCGGGCTGATCACCAGGCTCCCGCGACTGCTCGCAGTGCAATCCGACGGCGCCGCGCCGTTCGCGATGAGCTTTCGCGAGAACTTTCGCGTGCGGCACACGGTACGAGCCAATACCATCGCGACGGCGATCAACATCGGTTCGCCCGCGAGCTATCAGCGCGCAGTGCAATCGATCCACGAAACGAATGGCGTCGTGACTTCGGTGAGCGACGGCAACATCATGGAGGCGAAGGCGATCATCGATGCGGCGGGCGTGGGGTGCGAGCCCGCGAGCGCCGCGAGCGTTGCCGGTGTACGACAGATGCGCGAGGCGGGAACGATCGCCGCTGGTGAGCGCGTCGTGTGTGTGCTCACCGGACACGTGCTGAAGGATCCGGAGTCGCTCGAGCGTTATCACCGCGGCACCGAACCACCTCCGGCGCACGCGAATCGCCCGATCGAGATCGACGCGACGGTGAGCGCTGTCGCACAGGTTATGCGCAAATTGCGCAATTAGCCGTCAATTCGGGTAGGGAACCTCTGGCGCGGGCGGATAGTACCACGTGACAAAGAACTCTTGATACGGGGTGCGTTGCTGGTGCCCGCGACCCCCTTCCGGTAATTTTTGAGCGCCTCAGCGCGCTGATTTTGATCGCCGCACGAGGCACGACAGACGGCTCCTTCGTTTGTCGCTCCCTTCTATTCCATCTGATTCGCGGACGGTATACGTGACGAACGTCGAGATGCCCCTGTGGGTGGCGGGCTCCAGATCGCGCGAGATTTTCGATGAGGAGCAGCAGCATCTGGCGCCGGGTGCGCAGAGCTTCGCGCTCTTCAGCCAGATTTGCATCGACCATGGCGAGGGCGCGCTGCTCTTCGACGTCGATGGCAACCGCTTCATCGACCTCATGGCCGGCATCGGTGTCGCGAGCCTCGGCTACTCGCACCCGAAGTACGTCGCCGCGATGCAGAAACAGATCGCGAAGGTTCACGTCGGAAGCTTCACCTCCGAGAATCGCGCGGCACTTGTGAAGATGCTCGCGGACATTGCGCCCGGCGACATCAACCGCACGCAGCTCTACTCGAGCGGCGCCGAGGCGGTCGAGTCGGCACTGCGCCTCGCGAAGTCGTATACGGGACGCAACGAGGTGATCGGCTTCTGGGGCGGCTTCCACGGCAAGACCGCGGGTGTGCTGCCGCTGCTCGGCTCGAACTTCAAGTTCGATCTCGGGCCGCTCGCGCCCGGCCGCTATAGCTCGCCGTACGATCCCGCGCATCGCTGCGGCTTCGACAAGACGCATCGCGAGTGCGACTGCGACGCGATCGGATTTCTCAAGCGCAAGATTCAGTACGAGACGTCGAACGACATCGCCGCGATCATCGTCGAGCCGATTCAGGGCACGGCGGGGAACATCGTGCCGCGCCGCGGCTTCATGAAGGCGCTGCGCCAGCTGTGCGACGAGCTCGGCGCGCTGCTGATCGCCGATGAAATGATCACCGGCTTCGGACGCACGGGCAAGATGTGGGGAATCGAGCACGAGGACGGGATCATCCCCGACATCATGAGCTGCGGCAAGGGCTTCGGCGGCGGCTTCCCGATGAGCGGACTGCTCATTCGTGAAGAGATCGCCTTCGCGAAGCCATGGGCGAATCCGAGCGGCAGCTCGTCGAGCTACGGCGGCAACCCGATGGCGGCTGCTGCGGCGCGCGTGACGCTCGAGACGATCCAGGAGGAAGGGCTCGTCGAGAACTCGCGCAAGGTTGGCGAGAAGATGCTGGCCGAGGTACAGCGCTGGGAGCGCGAGATTCCGATCGTGAAGGATGCGCGCGGCCGTGGCCTGATGATCGGCTTCGACATCGTCGAGCCCGGCACGGACTCGCTGGTCGACAAGAAGATCACGCGACAGATCTTCGACGCGTGTCTGTCGCGCGGCGTGCTGTCGATGATCTACAACCCCGAAGTGCGCATCAACCCGCCGCTCGTGATCACCGAGGAGCTGGCGATGGAAGCGCTGGCGATCACCGAGGACGTTCTCCGCGAGACTGCGGACTCGCTCACACGGTGACGGATACTGCATCAATGACCGCGTCGCTTGCTCGGGACGCGGTCACTGCATCACCGCTGCCGAAGAAATACCGCGGCGCGGTGATCGGCCTCGGCGGCGTCGCGCGTGGCTCGCACGTTCCCGGCTTCATGCACGACGCGCCCACTCGCGGCCGTCTCGAGATCGTGGCCACCGTGGATGCTTCGACCACCGTCGAACCATTGCCGGGGGTTCCACAGCTCACGCACCGCGACGCACTGCGCTCCATTCGCGACGTGGACTTCGTCGACATCTGCACGCCCACCTCGTCGCACCTCGATCTCACGATCTGGGCGCTCGAGGAGGGCTATCACGTACTCTGCGAGAAGCCCGTCGCGCTCACGGCGCGCGAGGCCGCGCGCATCGCCAGCGCGTCGCGCGCGGCGGGGCGTGTCGTCATGCCCTGTCATCAATACCGCTACAATCCCGTCTGGACGCAGCTGCGGAAGTGGCTCGCGGAGGGCGCGATCGGTCGCTGGCATCTCGCCGAGCTGCACGTCTACCGCCTCATGGCTGATCGCGGCACGAGCGCGGATCCGACGCCGTGGCGCGGGCTTCGCGCGGACGCGGGTGGAGGGATTCTCCTCGACCACGGCACGCATCTCATCTATCAAATGCTCGACGCCGCCGGCGTGCCGCCGCGCGTGCGCGCGTGGACAGGGCTGCTGCGCCACCGCGACTACGACGTGGAAGACAGCGCGCACCTGCTCTTCGAATATCCCGAACGGCTCGGCGTGATGTTTCTCACGTGGGCAGCGCGTCATCGCGAGAGCCACGTTCGCTTCATCGGCGACAAGGGCTCGATCGACTGGATCGGCGGCGTGCTGCGACTCGAGCGCGACAGCAGGGTGGAGTCGTTCGACTACTCCGCGCAGCTCGACAAGTCGGCGTACCCCGCGTGGTTCGCTGGACTGTTCAATGCCTTCGCAGATGCGATGGACACCGGATATCTCGAGCCGTCGTTGCGCGACATTGGCAACGTGGCGGCAGTGCTCGAAGGTGCCTACGAATCCGCACGAACTGGCATCGTCCAGGACGTCTCTCCCGCCTGAACTGCACGGCTGGGTGCGCTCTACTTGCGCATCCGGCCTGTGGGCTCCATGCTCTCTCCGCGAAAGAAACTCGTGCGCGCCGGAAATCGGCGCGCATTGACAAACGGAACTCGCTGTTTCACTCCAAGCAAGAGAGAACCATGGCTGGCATGCTTCAGGAGCAGACCACTGATGAATGCCGATGCGCATGTCATCGCGCTGGTGCAGTCGTCATGCATGTGCTCGAGTGTTGCCGTCGCTGTCCCAAGTGTGCGCGCAAGGTCGTCACCGCGCGCTACGCCTCGCACGTAGCCGATTGTCGTCCAGGCGGCGGTCTGCGCGATCGCGACGTTTCCGCGCCTCCCCCGCCCTGACCTAGCGCGAGACCGCGATCTCGTACGCGCGCTTCTCGAATTCGGCGCGCGCGCGGGAAATGAGATCAAGCACTGACGCCTTCTCCGCCGCATCGTTGTAGCCGGTGTGGCGCTCGGCGCCCTCGCGCAGACGATCGACCCAGTCGATGAAGAAGTGGGCATCCTCCGGTGAGCGCGGCGGAATTCCCGCGATCGTGAGATACACGGGGCTCGTCGTCGCGAACGGATAAATATCGAGCACGGGCGGCACCGCATGCTCGCTCCATGCGCGCAGCGTGATCCACCCGCTCTTCTCGACCGGCACCTGCACTGTCGCTTGCGCGCTCTTGTGGTCGCGCGACATCGGAACCGTCGCGACCACCTTTCCATCCTGCACGAGCTCGAGATGCTCCACCGGTACGATCGAGTGCATCTCCGCGCGCACGCTCATCGTATGGGGGCCAAGCGGGAACTTAATCTCGTCGCCGGGCTCCTTGTCATTCACGGTGAGTGACAAGAGCGGGCCGTTGGTCGCGAAGGTGCGCCCCGCCTTGATCGCGCGCATCCAGCTCGCGTGGTCGAGCACCTTTCCGCTGTGCACGTACACGCGGTTCATCCCCACCGGCCCGCGCAGCGATGCGTAGTTCGTCATCGCATCCGTGCCCGCGCCTGCAGGAATCCGGAAGCCGCAATTGAGCAGCCGATACCACACTGCCGCCGTCGAACGGTGATCGCTGAAACCGACGATCTCCATGTAGTCGACCTTGCCGAGTGCGACGTCGACGGGGAGCTCGTTCGTGATGCGCGAGACCGTGTCCTCCGGTATCGGCATCTCGTCGAACGGATGTACGTAGCCGGTGAGCGCTCCCTGCGCGTGGCCGAGATCAAAGACGTTCGCATTCGCAGGATACAGACTCCCGGCTGGCGTGTTCGCATACGCTGCGTAGCCCGGCAGGATGATGTTCTTAGTGAGACCGAGCAGTCCACCATGCCCCCAATAGCTCGTATGAAACTCCTGCCCGTGCACGATCAGCATCGACGGCGTCGACACCGGATCGGGCTTGCCGTTGTCGAAGTACGAGATGTCGGGAACGCGCTGCTCCTTGTTCACGATCAGCTCTTCGATCACGTGCAGATCCTCGGCACGCGCCATGAACGCGAGCTGCGTCGGCACCGTGCGATAGTTCCCGCCGTAATTCATGTGCACGTGCAGGTCGCCGCTGTACCATCCACTCGCCGGAAGATCGACGAGACGATGCATCGCGAGCCGCACGCGCCGCGCACCATTCGCGCTCACCTGCACATCCTGCGAGGCGACCGCGTACTCGAGCCCGCGCGTAACCTCCACGGTGTATGGGCCCGCCGGCACCGTGAGCACGGAGGTTCCCGGGGTGTGATAGTAGCCCACCTCGAAGTGCCGTTCGCTTCGGTCGAACGAATCGTCGGCGTGCATCAGCGCCGTCGACGGCGCCCAGCTCCGCCCGTCGGCGCCGGTCACGGACACGCGCGCGTCGAGCGACTTCCCTCCCTCGTCGACCACTGAAATGGTCAACGTGCCGACCGGCTCGATGAACTTCAGCGTCTTCGCCTCGATCCTTCGCTTTGCCGCGCCCGGCATGTCGAGCACCCAGAGCGCAGTGTTTCCGCCCTCGTTCGCGATGTAGGCGATGTGGCGCGCATCGCGCGACCAGCGCGGGCTCGTCGCGTCGAACGCGCCGTACGTCAGCTCAAAGGGCACGCCACCGTCGCTCGTCATCAGCCACAGCTGGTTGTACTGCGTGCCGACGTACGAGCTGTAGACCACGCGCTTGCCGTCCGGCGACCAGTCGGGACGCGCCTTCCACGTCGTCTCTTCGAAGTGAATGAGCTGCATTGAGTCGCCCGGCTCTGCGCGCATGCGCCAGAAGCCGCCCGTCCCCCAAATCTGTCCGCGATTCGAGATGACGATGAGCTCCTTCCCATCCGGCGACCACGTTGGCGAGAGATAGTGGTCGTAGACGCTATAGTAGTAGCGCGGGAGCTTCGAGTCGCGATCGATAGTGATCCGCGCGGGCAAGCCCGCGCGGCCCCCCTGCACATCCATCGTGTACACATGCCATCGCCCCTCGTACAGCGTGCTCACGAAGGCGATGCGTGATCCATCGGGCGACCAGCGCGGCTCGACATTCACCGCGTGGTTGTCGGTAAGCGCGGTGATCTTGCCGGTTGCAAGATCCAGCAGCTCGAGCTCGACCGCATTGCCGTCGTAGCGGTCGAAGGCGACCCACTTTCCATCGGGTGACACGTCGGGCTGGTAGTCGTAGCCGCCGCCCGCCGTGAGCTGCGTCGCGACCGTCGCGCCGAGCGCCTGCCGCCACAGCGATCCGCGCATCGAGTACACGAGCGACGCACCGTCCGGCATCCACGCCGCGCCGCTCGCCCCCGTGGTGAGCTGCGGCAGGTACATCTCGCGGAAGTAGTACGGGTGCGGCACGTTGATCTGCTTGAGCACCGCCTCGCGCTGTGCGGGGAGTGAGGCAGCGGAGAACAGAGCGACGACTGCGAGCAGAGTGCGGCGCACTAGATTCTCCTTTGACGTGAGTTGCCTTGCTGCGATGTCCTGACGAAGCCGAGTCACCAGCGTGTCTCGCTCGGACCTGCGTGCCGCGAAACCCGTCCCGCACCGTCAATGCTGATGGACACTGACTCGCGACGCACCCCATGGATCTGCGTTCCAGAGAGGTAGCGATTCCTCACCCGTCGGTCTGGGTGGCGCTGACCACATGATGGCAGAACGATGAGCAACCTCGGCACAAAAATCGATGTCGCCTGCCGCGGCTGTGACGGAATCTTCTTTCGCCGTCCAACCTCCGGAAGGTGGAGCGATCGCCACAAAGTATCTGAAGTGCGCGATGGCACCGCGCGGGTATGCGATGGCACCGCTTTCGTAGGAAACGTGCCTCGCTCGACTCGCCAGCGTGTCTGGCCCTGCGTGTGCCCAGGTCGTATCGCCAACCGTTCCGGACGTCACTGATACAAACCCCATCTCGGAGTAGGCGTGCCGAAAACGTGCGGATATCGAATCCGGTGTCCGCACTGAGCGTAGCACAGCCCACCAGCAGAACTCACGGGAACGTGCGGCCACCGCAGGCTCTGCCACTGAAATCGGCGCTCCTTGATGCCGACACGCCATCGTGAGTGCGGAGCTCACCACCACGAAAAAGCACCGCGTAATGCCACGACGTATTAGCGCGTCACCCATCTGAGGTGCCTCCTCCTTCCCGCGAGTTACGCGAAGATCAAGAACACATCATACAACGCATGCGTCCACGCCACGATGCCGAAGCCGCGCAGCAAATAAAGCGCGCTGAAGAACAGCCCCGCGATGAGCCGGAAGGTGAACGACTGCACCGTGAACACATCCCCGAACGCGCCCACATAGTGAAACGCCGAGAAGATCACGGCGCCGAGCACCACCGCGAACGCGCCTGCGACGCGCGGCGTCATCCCGCACACCACTCGCCCGAACGTCGCCAGCCCCGACACGAGGATCACGCGAAAGAGCAGCTCCTCATATAGTCCGGCGCCGAGCGACACCATCAGCTGAGTCGGCGCGTCGAGCCGGTGCATCGGCGCGAGCGAGAGCATGTGCAGGGTGCCGAGCAGCCGCGCCGTGATGATGCCGACCACCACACCGAACGCGAGCGCCAGCGCAACCGACTCGCCGAGCATCCACATGAAGTACGATGCGCGCAGCGGCTCGCCATTCCCGCGTGAATCCTTCCACGCGCCATACACGAAAATCCCGACGAGGAGCACGCCGAACGCGAGCGGTCCCCACCTGCCGAGCGCCGCGTAGAACACCGACTTCAGAATGACGTCGGCTCCGTTGCGCACCCCGTGCGTTTCCGTGGCGGGAAGGATCGCAGCGAAGAGCTCGTAGATCGCGAGGAGCGGGAGCGCGAACGTGTAGCTGTATCGTGGCGCCCGGCTCGCCCGCCAGTACGACTGGAGAGCGCTCGCCGCCATTCAGTTCCCCCCGCCCTTCAGATACAGCTTCGCCGGATCGAGCACCTCGCGCAGTAGACGAAGATCCTCGGGCGTCGGCGGCGCCACCGCTTCCAGCGAGTCGCGCACGCGCAGCTTCCACCCCACGCGCGACGTCACGTCCTCCGTCGCCACGCCCGGGTAGAGCGCCGCCAGCTCCATCTCGCCATCCTCATCCGACGCGCACAACACGCCGCGATCCGTGATCACCTTCACGGGCCCCGCACCCGGCATCCCCCACTCCTTCCGCGATTTCCCCTTCCCCCAGTTTCCCGGGCTCGTGATGTAGTCCACCTTCTCCGGAAAGGCGCGCGTGCTCAACCGCGAGATGATCACCGTGCGCTGCGCATGCGTCGCGATCTCCGCCGCGCCGCCGCTCCCGGGGAGCCGCACCTTCGGCTTCGCGTAGTCGCCTACGACAGTCGTGTTGATGTTCCCGTACTTGTCGATCTGCGCGCCGCCGAGAAAGCCCACCTCGATGCGCCCGCCCTGCAGGAAGAGCTGGAAGATGTCCGCCATCCCCGTGACCATCAGCGATCCCGTCACGAGCGACGGATCGCCGATCGACACCGGCAGCCGCTCCGGCAGCGCACCCACCGCACCCGATTCGTAGATGAGCACGAGCCCCGGCGCGTGCGTCGCGCGCGCGAGATTGCACGCGAGATTCGGAAGCCCGATCCCCACGAACACGATCTCGCCGTCGCGCAGCTCGCGCGCCGCCATGACCGTCATCATTTCCTCGGCCGAATACTTCATCTCAGTAGCCGTAATTCACCCCCGCGCAGAACATGTCGCGCGCGGCGAGACGTTTGGTGAGCCCTTCGTGCAGCGCGAGATACTCCGCGCGATCCTTTACACCCATCACGTATTTGTCGAGATAGCTCGCGAGTGTCGCCGGGTCGCGCGAGATGTTCTCCCACGCCACGTAGAAGTCGTTGTCGCGATCGTAGTGCCCCTGTGCGTACGATGGATGCGCGCCCCACGGCTCCACGACCACCGCGTCCACGATCATCCCTGGAATCAGCGTGCGATTCGGATCCGCGCGCACGACGCTCGTATCGACGAGCTCCTCGACGACGACGATCACGTGTCGCGACGCGAACGCCGCCTCCTTTTGCACGCCGAGGAGCCCCCAGATCTGCGTGTTTCCCTCGGCGTCCGCTCGCTGCGCGTGCACGATGGTCACGTCGGGGTTGAGCGCAGGCACTGCCGCGAGCTGCTCGCCCGTGAAGGGGCAGGTCACCTGCGCGATGCGCGGGTTCGAGGCGGGAATATCGGTACCCTGATAGTCGCGCAGCGGCCAGAACGGAAGATGCGCGGCGCCCGCGGCGAAGCGCGCGACCATGCCGAAGTGCGAGTACTCCTCGATCTCGAGCGGCGGCGTGCCCGCTTCCACCGCGCGCCGGAACGCGTGCAACGAGCCCACACCCGGATTCCCGGCCCACGAGAAGACGAGCTTGCGCGCGCACCCCGCCGCGATGAGCTGATCGATGATGAGGTCGGGGGTGAGCCGGCAGAGCACGAGGTCGCGGCGCTTCTGCCGAATGATCTCGTGTCCCGCGGCGAAACAGATCAAGTGCGTGAACCCCTCGATGACGACGGTGTCGCCGTCGTGCACGAAGCGCGCGATCGCGTCGCGCATCGAGACGACCTTCGACGTGACCGGCGCACCTGTCGGAGGCGGCGTCGGCACCATCGACGTCGCCGGTACTCGGGTCGCGTCGCTCACGTCAGCGAGGTGAGCGAGCGATCGATGATCGCAACCGCGATGTCGATGTCCTGCTCATCGATCACGAGCGGTGGCGCGAGGCGCAGCACGCTCTTGCCGCACGTCAGCAAAAGCAGCCCCTCCTCGAACGCCTTCTCGACGAGCGCTCGCGCCAGCTCGGGCGCGGGCTCGCGCGTTGCACGGTCCTTCACGAACTCGACACCGATCATGAGCCCCTTGCCGCGCACATCGCCAATTGATGGATGCTTTTTCTGCAGGTCGCGCATCGCGCTGATCAGCTTCTCGCCAAGCGCGGGCACCTTTGGCAGCAGTTCCTGCTCGACGACATCGAGCGTCGCCATCGCGGCCGCGACGGCGACGGGGTTGCCGCCGAACGTCGAGCCGTGCGCGCCGCTCTCCCATTTCGTGATCGACTCCCTCGCGATGATGGCACCGAGCGGCATGCCGGAGGCGAGCCCTTTCGCCGTGAGCAGAATGTCGGGCTCGATCCCCGCGAACTCCGTCGCCCACATCTTCCCCGTGCGTCCCACGCCGCACTGGATTTCGTCGCACACGAGCAGAATCCCGTGCTTGTCGCAGAGCTCGCGCAGCGCCGGAAGAAATTGCGGCGGCGGCACGATATATCCGCCCTCGCCCTGAATCGGCTCCACGAAAATCGCCGCGACGTCGCGCGGATCCACCTGGCGCGCGAACAGCTCCTCGATCGCAGCAATGCTATGAGCGTGACAGTCGGCGTGCGCCTGCCCGCACTCGCAGCGGTACGGGTTCGCGTACTGCACGTGATATACGTCAGAGAGCATCGGACCGAAGCCGGCGTGCTGCTTCACCTTGCTCGAGGTGAGGCTCATCGCGCCGTACGTGCGCCCGTGAAAAGCGCCCTTGAACGCGATCAGCCCCGCGCGCCGCGTGGAGTTCCGCGCAAGTTTGATCGCGCCATCCACCGCCTCGGCGCCGGAGTTCGAGAGGAACACGCGCTTCTTGCTCGTGCCTGGCGCGAGCTTCGCGAGCCGCTCGAACAGCGTGGCGAGTCCCTCGAAGTAGAAATCCGATCCGCAAATGTGCAGGAACTTGTCCGATTGCGCTTTGATCGCCGCGATGACTTTCGGATGCCCGTAGCCCGTCGACGCGACCGCGATCCCCGCCATGAAGTCGAGGAATCGATTGCCGTCCACATCCTCTACCATCGCCTTTTCTCCGCGCGCAATCACGAGCGGGTATTCCTTGATGTAGCAGGGAGAGGCGAACGCTTCATCCTGCTCCACGATGCGCCGGGCGTTGGGCCCTGGCACCGGAGTGGCGATGAAGGGATAGTTGCGCGTAGGCGGCGGGGATGTGGTGGGACGGACGGTGGCGGTCATGGTTGTGATACCGGTGCATGGATGGTCGTGCGACTCTGCTCGCGCATGAACTGCATTACATAGTACGGCCCGCAGCCACCCTTTCCCGATGACCCCGAGCCCTTCCAACCGGTGAACGCCTGCGCACCGGGCCACGCGCCTGTCGTCGCGCCGGTGCGCTTGTTCGCGTAGCAAACCCCTGCCTCGATCTCGTCGAAAAAGCGGGACACCTCTTCTTCATTGCCGCTGTAGATGCCGGCGGTGAGTCCGTACTCCGTGCGATTGCTCTCCGCGATCGCCTCTTCGAACGACGATACCTCGCCGATCGCCAGCAGCGGCGCAAACAGCTCCGTGCGAAAGAGCGTGCTGTCGAGCGGCAGCAGCGCGATCGCTGGAGAAACATAGTGCCCATTCGCCTGCGCACCGCGCGTGAGACGCGTGCCGCCCAGAATCACCTTCCCCTCCGCCTTCGCCTGCGCCACGGCGCGCTCGTAGCGTTCGACGGCCTCCTTATTGATCAGGGGACCGAAGTACACATCGCGCTCCGACGGATCGCCGATCACGAGCTTGTCCGTCTTCGCCACCAACGCCTCCGTGAACTCCTTCGCGATCGACGTGTGCACGTACACGCGCGAGGTGGCCGAGCACTTTTGATTCTGGAGCCCGAACGCCGACTTCATTACGCCCTCGGCCGCCATGTCGATGTCCGCGCTGTCCATCACTATCGCGGCGTTCTTGCCGCCGAGTTCCAGCAGGCATGGGCGCGCCCACCTCGAGCTGAACTCGGCGAAGATGCGCATCCCGACTTCCTTCGAGCCCGTGAACACGACGCCGTCGACGCCGGGATGCCGCCAGATCGCATCACCGATGAGATGGCCGTGTCCCTGCACAATGTTGAATGCGCCCGCGGGCACGCCGGCGTCGCGATAGATCTCGAAGAGCTTGAACCCCGTCCACGGCGTATCCTCCGCCGGCTTGTAGACGATGGTATTCCCCGCCACGAGCGCCGCCGACGACATCCCCGCGGAGAGTGCGAGCGGAAAGTTGAAAGGCGCGATGCACGCAAAGACGCCGAACGGGCGCAGCACGTCGACATTGCGCTCGATCGGCGTCATGCGCGCCATCTCGCGGACGAAGCCGTGCGCGTCCTGCATCTGCTGGCAGTAATAGTCGATGAGATCCGCCGACTCCTCGGCGTCGCCCATCGACTCGAGTCTGCTCTTCCCCACCTCGACGCTCATGATCGCCGCGAGCTCGAACTTGCGCTCGCGAATGAGCTCCGCGGCGCGACGAAGGATCGCGATGCGCGCCTCCGCGCCGAGCGCCGCCCACTCCCTGGCCGCGGCGCGCGCGGCCTGCACCGCGAGATCGATTTGCACCGGCCGCGCGGTGTGGAACGTCCCCAGCACACGCGTAGTGTCGATGGGCGATGTGTCGACGATTTGCTCGGCCGTCGTCGTCACCGCCTTGCCGTCGATGTACATCGGGTATTCCTTGCCGCTCGCGCCGCGCACGCGCACGAGCGCCTCGTCGAACAGCGCGTGAAACTGCTCGAGGTCGACGTTGGCCGACGTGTACGTGATCTTCGGAAGAGTCGCTGCGGTCATATCGCTCGAATGGGAGATCAGGCCGTCGCCAGCGCGCCGGCAACGGAATCGTCGTACGCGACGCGAAAGCGCGTCACCAGCTCGTCGATCTGCGCGGGCTCGATGACGAACGGCGGGGCGAGCATGATGAGATCGCCATCGACGCCGTCCACGTGCCCCGTGTTCGGCCACACCACGAGCCCCGCGCGCTGCGCCGCCTCGGTGAATCGCTCGGCTACCTTCGCCTTGCGTGGGAAAGGCGCGCGCGTATCGCGGTCGAGCACGAACTCCACGCCGGCGAGCATTCCGCGCCCGCGCACATCCCCCACGTGCGGAAGATCGAGCAACGCAGCGAGCTTGTCGTGGAACACGCGGCCTACAGTCGCCGCTCGATCAACCAGTGCGTGCTCGCGAATGTAGCGCAGCGTCGCGAGCCCCGCGGCGCAGAGCACAGGGTGATGCGAGAACGTCTGCGCGTGCATGAGAGATCCGGAGCCACGCGCCAGGACGTCGATGATGCGGCGCGGCGCGGCCACCGCGGAGAGCGGCGCGTATCCGCCCGCGATCCCTTTGCCCATCGTCATGATGTCCGGCGTCACGCCGTACGGCTCGAGCGCGGACCACGTCCCCGTGCGCCCCGCGCCACACGCGACTTCGTCGGCGACGAAGAGCACGTCGTGGCGATCGCAGATCTCGCGAATCGTGCGCCAGTAGTCCGCACGGGGAACAGACGCGCCGGTCGACGATCCGCCCACCGGCTCGGCGATGAATGCCGCGATGCGCCCCGCGCCGATCTCGAGGATCTTGTCCTCGAGCGCCATGCCGGAACACACGTGGCACTCTGCATCCCCGCCGCGACACGCGCATTGATACGCGAGCGGCGCGCGCACCCGATGCACGTTCACGATCCACTCGCGAAAGAAAGTCGCGTAGTGCGGCCGGGCGGAGGCCGAGAGTGCGAGCAGCGTGTTGCCGTGGTAGCCCGGCGAGAGCGAGATGATGTCCTGCTTTTCCGGACGACCGCTCTCCACCCAGTACTGGCGCGCGAGTTTGAGCGCGGCTTCCACCGCCTCCGAGCCGCTCGACAGAAAATAGATGTGATCGAGCTCGGCAGGAACGAGCGCGGCAAGCTCCTTCGCGAGCGCCTCGACGGGCTCGGATGTAAACGCTGTTCCGTTCACGTACGCGATGCGCGAGGCCTGCACAGCCATCGCATCCGCGATCGCGCGCACGCCGTGCCCGATGTTCGCGACGAAGGCGCCGCCGCAACCGTCGAGGTATCGCTGGCCCTCTTCGTCCCACAGATAGCACCCTTCGCCCCGCACGATCGCGGGGAAGTCCCGGGTCAGCTTCCTGTAGAAGACGTTGCCGTCTGGATAGCGATGCGTGGCCGCGATCGGACGATTCCTGGGGGGGAAGAAGGCTAACTTATCGCTCCGCCACGCCCGGAAACAGGGTCAATTCCGCCCTAAATGCACTCGGCGGCACGGCTTACGCACGCCTCCCACGTCCATCTTTTGGCAGGAGGTTCGAATGCGAGTTGTACCCACACTATTGGCCGTCGTGCTCATTTCCGCCGGTTGTCACAATAACAGTGATCCGGGAGCTCCCGCACCAACGACGTGCGATCCGTCGGTCAGCACTTGTCCTACCGCTGCTCCGAACCCGGGCACTAACCCTGGCACCGGGCAATCGCCGCCGACCACAGCGCCCACGAATCAACCGCCGACCACGACTCCTCCAGCGCCTCCGGCCTTCAGATAGTCGCAGGCGTCAGCGCTCGATCGACATGGTAACGAGAGACCCGCGCGGCTCACGCCTCGCGGGTCTTTTCGTCTATGCTCTCGCGAACTTGCGTACGTGGGGCCGCTATACGACGCGGCGTCCGGTGATGAGGCGGACAAGCACTACCACGACCGCGATCACGAGCAGAAGATGGATCAACCCGCCTGCGACGTGAAACACGCCGAAGCCGAGGATCCACAGAATGAAGAGTACGACCGCCAGTGTCCAAAGCATTGTCCGAGCCCTCGCTCAAGAGTAAGTGGCACAATGCACACATAAGCAACACGCGTACCGCTGGACTCGAAATGCTCCCATGCACTCGAGAATCTTCGAGTTACGAGCCTTGCTGCGCTTCGTGCGCCGCCGTACAATCCCGCTCGGCGCACCTCTCCCCCACACTCGCTGCCGCCCATGAGATTTCTCACCGAACGGTGGGCTGTCGTCGCCGCATCCGGATGCCTTCTCGCAGCGGCGAGCGCCAGCGCGCAACAGGGTGCGCGCACGCTCACGATCGCGGACATGCAGCGCTTCGCGCAGGTGAACGATCCGCAGCTCTCTCCCGATGGCGAGTGGATCGTGTACGCCGTCGCAACCGTCGACACCGTACGCGATCGCTCGACGGGCGACATCTGGCTCGCGCGGTGGGACGGCACGCGCAACACGCGCATGACGTGGGGCACGGACGACGAGCACGCGCCGCGCTTCGTCGGCACGACGCACGCGATCTCCTTTCTCTCCTCACGCGGAGACTTGCACGGCTCCGACCAGCTGTGGGTGCTGCCGATGGATGGCGGCGAAGCCCACAAGCTCACCTCTGTGCGCGACGGCGTGAACGATTACTCGTGGTCTCCCGATGGGAAGCGCGTGGTGCTCGCTCTCGACGACTCCACTGTCGAAGCGGACAGCGCGCCGCATCCGATCGTACTCGATCGCTATCAGTTCAAGGCAGACGTCCAGGGCTATCTCGACCATCATCGCACGCACCTCTGGATCTTCGACGTCGAATCGAAGTCGCTCACGCAGCTCACGAGCGGCGAGCACGATGAGATGATGCCAGAGTGGTCCCCCGACGGATCGCTGATCCTCTTTTCATCGAAACGACAGAAAGATCCGGATCGCACTGACAACTGGGACGTCTACGTCATCGCGCCCACTCCGGACTCCACCGCGCGCCAGCTCACGAACAACGATCTCGACGACGACGATCCACAGTGGGACAGTCGCGCCGTGTGGAGCCCGGACAGCAAGGAAATCGCGTTCCTGCAAGGCGGGCCGGACAGCCTCATCTACTATGCGCTGCAGCGCCTGGCCGTCGTTCCCGCGGCCGGCGGTCCTGTACGCGTGATTACGCGCTCACTCGACCGGAGCTTCGTCCACCCCGCGTGGTCAGGCGATGGCAAGTGGATCTACGCGCAGCTTGAGGACGATGGCTCGATGATTCTCGCGCGCGTCGCCCGAGACGGCAGCAAAATCCAGCGTGCGCTCGACGGCCGGCGCAGTGTCGCCGCCGTCACCGCCGGCGGCGCGCACGTCGCGATCGTGCAGAGCACCGTCACGCATCCCGATGAGCTCTTTGCCCTATCAGGCGCCAACGCCGACAGCGCGCGCCAGATCAGCGACGCGAATCCCTGGCTCCGCGAGATTCAGCTCGCCGAGCAGGAGCCGATCACGACGAAGAGCAAGGACGGCACCGTCATCCACGGATTCCTCATGCGCCCCGTGGGTTACCGGAATGGCGATCGCGTACCGACGATTCTTCGCCTCCACGGCGGCCCCGTGTCCCAATGGGAGAACAGCTTCGAGCTCTCGTGGCAGCTGTTCGCTGCGCATGGATTCGCGGTGGTGGGGATGAATCCGCGCGGAAGCTCCGGGCGCGGCTTCGACTGGGCGAAGGCCATCTTCGCGCACTGGGGCGAGAAGGACGTGCAGGATGTGCTCTCCGGCGTAGACTATGCCGTCACCCACGGCATCGCGGACGCGCAACGACTCGGCGTCGGCGGCTGGAGCTACGGCGGCGAGCTCACGGACTACGTGATCGCGAGCGACACGCGCTTCAAGGCTGCGATAGCGGGCGCTGGTATCGGCAACGTGCTCGCCGGGTTCGGAACCGATCAGTACGTGCGCGAGTACACGCAGGAGTTGGGCGTGCCGTGGAAGCATCTCGAGACCTGGCTCCGCCTCTCGTACCCCTTCCTGCACGCCGATCGCATCGTGACACCAACGCTCTTCCTGGTTGGAGATCAGGACTTCAACGTGCCCCTCCAGAACTCCGAGCAGATGTACCAGGCCCTTCGGTCGCTCGGAGTCGAAAGCCAGCTCGTGATCTACCCCGGACAATATCACGGACTCACGCGCCCAACCTTTCTCGCCGACCGCATGCAGCGCTACCTCAATTGGTACGGCCGTCATCTCGTGGCCGGCACGCTCACGGGTTCTGGGGCGACGCACTAGCGAGCCGGTACCACGCTCGCCTGCTGAGCGCGCCTTGGCTAGACTGAATTCGGGACAATGCTGTGGTTAGTGCTGTGTACGGCGCGTCGATTGCATAGGTAGAGTGTAATGATGCCCATTATTGACCCCTTGCGTGCGCGATCGCTGGTGATCTCGGCCGGCGTGCTCTTTTTGGTCGTCGCTTTCGCCTGCTCGCACCCGGCTCTGACTCCGGAACCGTCGCTCGCGGCTGCCGACAGCGCGCGTGCCCTCGCCGCCGCCGACTCCGCACGACACTCCGACAGCTTGCGCACACTCGACAGCATCGCGGCGCACGACAAGGGCGCGGCCGAGGCGCGCGCGCGTGTGGTGCGATTCGATTCGAGGGCCGACAGCCTGGACTACGAGAGCAAACGACAGCTCGCCGCGCAGGCGACGGGCTACCACGTGGTCATCTCGCTCTTCGATCGCCGGCTCTGGGTAGTGAACGGCACCGACACGCTGCGTTCGGCCCCCGCGGCCGTCGCGATGGACTCGACGCTCGCCTACGCCGGGCGCAGCTGGAAGTTCGACACGCCGCGCGGCAAACGCACCGTGCAAGGCAAGTCGGAGAATCCGCTGTGGATTCCGCCCGACTGGCACTACGCCGAAGTCGCGAAGGAAAACCACCTCGCGCTTTCCAAGGTGCCGCTCAAAGGTGTCGTCAAAATCGCGAATGGACGCAAGCTGCAGGTGCGCAACGGCGAGGTCGGCATCATCGTCCCCGATTCCGGATGGCAGGCGCTCCCGCTCGACGAGGAGGTCGTTTTCGACGACACCCTCTACATGCCGCCGCTCGGCTCCAAGAACCGCCGCATCTACGGAGAGCTCGGCAGTTATCGCCTCGACCTGGGCGACGGATATCTCATCCACGGAACGCCCGAGGAATCGACCGTGGGCGATGCGGTCACCCACGGATGCGTGCGACTCAAGGAAGAGGACATTTCCTGGCTCTACTCGAATGTCCCCATCGGCACGGGCGTCTACATCTATTAGTCAGCGCCCGCGCGCAGCAGCTCCATCGCCGCGTTGCGGCCGTTCACCGCCATGACGCTGCCCCCGGGGTGCGTCGCCGCGCCGCACAGCCAGATACCCGGCATTGGCGTGCGCGCCGTGAGCCGCTTCTCCCACATGTGCGCGGGAAGAATGTCGCCCTGAAAGATGTGCCCACCCGTGAGCCCCACGCGTGACTCGATGTCGGGGGGGCCGAGCACTTCGAGATCGATGATCGCGCTCGGGAGATTCGAGGTGAAGCGCGCGATCGACGCGACCACGCGCTCCCCGACCTCCGCGCGGCGCGAGTCCCAGTCGCCACGCGCGAACTTGTGCGGCACGAACTGCGCAAACGCGCTCAGCGTGTGCACTCCCGGCGGCGCAACGGACGGATCGTAGACCGTGTGCATGTAAAGCTCCGTCCAGATCCGATCGGGGAGCTCGCCCGCGTTCGCCTTCCGATGTCCTTCGTCCCACTCCGCTACGGTGAGCGGCGTGTTCACCTGCCCGGTGTGGTGCGGCTCGTTCGTCCCCGGGCGCGCGCGGAAGTTCGGCAGCTCGCGCAGCGTCATGTTCACCTTCACCGTCACGCCCTCGACGGGCACCGCCTCGACATCGCGTCGCCACTGCGCGTCGGCGGCGTCACCGAGCAGGCGGAGGGTGACGCGCGGATCCGCGTTGGACACGACATGGCGCGCGGAAATGCGCTCTCCCGACTCGAGCTCGACGCCTTCGCCGGGGAGAATGCGCGCGACACTCACCCCTGTCGCGACGACGGCGCCGGCTTCGCGCGCGACGTCGCAGAGGATGAAGGAGATCATCCCCATCCCGCCGCGCACATAGCCCCACGTCCCCGGCATCCCGTACATGCGCCCGGACGAGTGATGATACCAGATGGATGCCGTTCCTTTCTGCGTCGGCGATGCGTTCGTGCCGATCACACCCTGTCCGAGATACGCCATCTGCAGACGCTCGTCGCGAATGTAGCGCTGCACGCACTCGAGCATCGACCAGTCATCGAGCAGCGCGCGCGCCTCCTCGTCGCCAGCAAGTCGGCGATCGATCTCCTCGCGCGTGGGATTCGGCTCGAGCCAAAGATCGCGATCGTCGGGTGGGCGAAGCGCGTTTCGCAGCCGCGCCTTCACCGCGATCATCTCCTTCCATCCTTTCACGTCGCCCGGCGCGAGCCTGCGAATGTCCGCCTCGCACTTCGCGTCGTCGTTCCAGAGTTGCACGCTCGAGCCATCCTCGAAGGGAACGAACATTCCGCCCGCCGCCGGCATCCACTCGAAGCCGTGCCCGGCGAAGTCGAGCTCCTCGATGATCGTCGGGTGCAGGAGCCCGCAGACGTACGCGCATGGCGAGAATCGAACGCCGGGGAATGGCTCATCCATAGTACAGGCGCCACCCACGCGATCGCGCGATTCGAGCACGAGCACGTGCTTGCCGGCGCGCGCGAGGTAGGCGGCGCATGCGAGCCCGTTGTGCCCCGCGCCAACGACGACGACATCCCAGCGCCGTCTCGCGAGCGAGACGATGGGGCTCGGAAGTCCGATGCGTCCGAGGACCTCGGCGGCTGGCTTGTGGGGGTCTTGGAGCGTCGACATGGCCGGAATAGTGGCCAATGGCGGCTGCCGCGGTAAGGAGTTCGGCGCGAGGCAATCCCGCTCGAGTGAAAATTTCTACATCACACGGGATAAAGAAATGTGGTGACGTGATTCGCGTGAGCCCTGGGCAATGCGCCGTAAACATCTCCCCACGCGCATCGCACGAGTCTGTGCAACTTCAAATCACTTCACGACTTAGCATCGCGCCCTCGTGCGGCCCCGACTGTGCCTACAGTGCCCGTGGTGAAAACGGCACCCACCCGGTGTGGGCAGATAATCAACGCACGAATTGAGTCACGGGAGAGATCATGCTGCGCACACGAAAGGGCTTCACGCTCATCGAGCTTCTGATCGTCGTGGTCATCATCGGCATTTTGGCCGCGATCGCAATTCCGAAGTTCGCGAGCACGAAGGAAAAGGCGTATCTCGCCTCCGAGAAGTCGGATCTGCGCAACCTGGCTACGTCGGAAGAGGCGTATTTCTCCGGCAACCAGACGTACAGCACCGACCTGAGCGCGATGGACTTCACGACGTCGCAGGGCGTGACGATCTCGAACATGGCGGCGGACGCGAAGGGGTGGAAGGGTACGTCGAGTCACTTCGCGACGACCAAGCAGTGCTACGCCGGCTTCGGCGATCAGGCTGCGGCGACCACGCTCGACGGTATCATCACCTGCGATCCGTGAGGTAGCGCGTCGGAACTCCGACGCTTTCACTACTGTCTGTTGAACGCCCCGCGCCCTGTTGCGCGGGGCGTTTCGCATCGTCTGCCCCACGGAGACGCTCGCCACGATGATTCTTACGCGCGTACCGCAGCGCGGAACCACCCGCTTTTCAAATTGCCTCAGGAGATTCACATGCTTCGTCTGCGCAAGGGCTTCACACTGATCGAACTTTTGATCGTCGTCGTCATCATCGGCATTCTTGCCGCGATCGCGATTCCAAAGTTCGCGAGCACCAAGGAGAAGGCCTATCTCGCCTCCGAGAAGTCGGATCTGCGTAACCTGGCGACGTCGGAAGAGGCGTATTTCTCCGGCAACCAGACGTACAGCACGGATCTCAGCGCGCTGAACTTCACGACCTCACAGGGCGTGACGATCTCGGGCATGGCAGCGGATGCGAAGGGGTGGAAGGGCACGTCGAGTCACAGTGCCACGACCAAGCAGTGCTACGCCGGCTTTGGTAGCCAGGCTGCTGCGACGACCCTCGACGGTATCATCACCTGCGATCCGTGATGTAGTCCTTCGGACCTGACGCGTTGCTCCCGCAGCGCTCAGGGACGCACCAACGCCTCGCGCCGATCCGGCGCGGGGCGTTTTGCATCAGTTAGCCAAGGAAACTATTTGCCGCGTTCTGCACGGCGCGCCGCGTCGCGCGGTGAACTTCGTCACACGTTGCGCCGATGGCATTTTGTTAACGTGAGGCTGTCACGGCCTTTAACTCCTGTTGGCAGTTTGGACCGAACCATGCCTTACACTGTGCCGTGAACAAGCGGCACCCACCCGAATGTGGGCGAGACAGGTTCTGCATTCCAAATTGCCTTAGGAGATACTCATGAATCGTCTGCGCAAGGGCTTTACACTGATCGAACTTTTGATCGTCGTCGTCATCATCGGCATTCTTGCCGCGATCGCGATTCCGAAGTTCGCGAGCACGAAGGAAAAGGCGTATCTCGCGTCCGAGAAGTCGGATCTGCGTAACCTGGCGACGTCGGAAGAGGCGTACTTCTCCGGCAACCAGACGTACAGCACGGATCTCAGCGCGCTGAACTTCACGACGTCACAGGGCGTCACGATCTCGGGCATGGCAGCGGATGCGAAGGGCTGGAAGGGCACGTCGAGTCACAGTGCCACGACCAAGCAGTGCTACGCCGGCTTTGGTAGCCAGGCTGCTGCGACGACCCTCGACGGTATCATCACCTGCGATCCGTGATGTAG